>Ga0160423_10000250_pt1 | contig 42839 bp, 42 predicted proteins | sample CRUFie14St8metaG_FD_108191 | JGI IMG/M metagenome (GOLD analysis project Ga0160423, IMG submission 108191) | Marine microbial communities from the Costa Rica Dome - CRUD Field 142mm St8 metaG | ecosystem: Environmental > Aquatic > Marine > Oceanic > Photic zone | place: Costa Rica: the Eastern...
AATATCAAACTCTAAACATTTTTTTCTAAGATAGTCATTCAACGCAAAGTTATTAAAATGATACTGATATGTTTTACCTCTAACAAAACCTGACAACTCTTCTCTTCTATCAATTTCTGGATTGATAAAACATGCATATCCACCGATTGGCATACTCATATTATGATGAGGTGATACATTACAAGGTGTGTCTTCTGTATGATATGATAAAAGAGAATGTAAATATTCATGACCTTCGTATAACCAGTCTTTAAACAAAACACCAACTTTCATTGTCGCCTTTGTTTCTCTTACAAACTCATCCTCATCTATTCCTGAATGTTTTATAAACTCTTGAATATGTTCAGTTGTACCTTCTCCAACTCCTAGAATAGGTGCCTTACCTGATTGTATAATTTTAACATTTACATTTAAGTTTTTTAGAAATGTTTTACATAATATTGCTGTCATTAAACCAGCACTGCCAGCACCTAATACTATGATATTTTTAACAGGATAATCTTTCATCATTATTCCATAAATTCATCTAACGCACCTCTGCGTTCTTTCTTTTCTTTCTGTATTTCTTTTATTTCTTCAACTTGCTTATCATCATACATATTATCTTGTAGAAACTCTAGATACTGATTTGTATACTGACCATCATCATGGTCGTCAGTAAATAGACTTTCATCAACAACCATGTTCTGAATAATCTTTTGCTTCAGTTCTGTTTGTTTCTTTTCTTTTTGTATTCTTCGTAGAAATGCATAGTAAATAATCTGAGTAAAATAAGCGAATGGATTCTTCGACTTCTCAGGATTAAAATTGTGTAAATACATTAAACAATTTTCGATACCATCAGATATCATATCATGCTTATATGTATAATTAATAAAGTTTGGACGATATGATAAATGTTGTGCAATCTTCAAAAAACATTCACCAATATATCTTGTTACTGGTGGTGTTTCTTTACCTGCCGATTTTGCTTCATCAACTTTTGCTTTATATTCGATTAGTGCTTCTAAGAACTCTTTGTTATTGACATAGTGTTCTCGCTTCTTCTTTTCTGCCATAATATCTCCATAATAACTATTGACAACACCTACTTAGGTGCATATAATAGGGGTGTTCCCCTTTCAGAATAACTTAATGTTTTGTTATCTTGTGCTTGTTGTACATATATTCCTCAACTTGACTTGTTTCATCTAGACTATCATCTAGACCTAACCTCTCGTTAAGGTCATCAACAACGTCTTTCAACTTTCTCAATCTTCTTGCTTTCATTTCATAATCATCTTCAGGTTCATCCATTCTTTCAACAGGTGTTGATTTCAATCTTTCTATGATAGTATGATAGTAATTTATAACATCATCTCTAGGCATTGTCACGGTAATAATGTTACTCTTTGCAACATGAAATATTTGATTTTCTGAGAATGATTCCCAAGGTCCGAATGTTGCATTTTCAAATGCACCCTCACCATTATCTGATGGTGACATCCACTTATGAATTCTCACAGGTTCTATAATTGTAGCATAGTTCTTTTCTTCATCTACTCGTAATTTACATACGAGACTTTCACCATTTGTTAATTTTATGAGTTTAATTGGTGTTGTCATATCTTTACCTGTATAGTTTTATATTTGAACTTCTCTTCATTATATATCTTTATTCTTTCAACGGCATGTTCTAATGTGTAGTTTCTGTGATGTTTCCAACTCAAGTCATCTGATATATCAAATAAAGTTGCTTCATTTTTATTTTCACCTAACCTAAGACCACGTCCAATAGACTGTAGATTTCTGATTTTTGACTTACTAGGGGAAGCAAAAATGATATTATGCAAATTACGAATATTAATACCAGTAGAAAAAGTCCCGTAACTTGCAACGATAATAGCATCAGTTTCTTTCTCGGTAATAGCACGAATTTCTTCTCTATCATTTGCTGAGACACCTCCGTATACAAAGAATACTTTTCTATCAAGAGATTTGTCTTTGATGAGGTCATACAACACTTTACCATGCTTCTCTACATACTGAAATAACAATAGAGAGTTACCTGATTGGTCTAATGCTAAGTTCTTAATAAAATTATTTCTTGGTGCGTATGATACTAAAAAGTCCATTTCTTCTTGATATGAAAACTTCTTACAATCTTTCTTCACTTCTTCTGAATAATTCAACATTAAGCACTTAATATTTAGTTTAGCAAGTTGACCATCTTTCATCAATTGCTTCGATGTTGTAAATTTACGAACAGGTCCAAACAAACCCTCTAGCATCAACTTATGAGTTTTTGTACCGTCAAGAGTACCAGTTGTACCGAAACGCATGACAGCATTCTCTGTTTTCTCCATAAGTGTTTTTAGACTTGTTGCTTTGAATAGATGTGCTTCATCACCAATTACCATTTTATACTCTGCGAACCACTTCTTTGGCAATTTATATACTGATTGCCATGTAGTGATTACAATTCTTTTGTCGGTTTCTTTGTCATGACCAGAATAAATTCTATGACAGTTTGCTTCTACGTCATACCCATAATCTGCAAAGTCTTTGTACATCTGTTCTACGAGAGATGTAGTAGGCACAATAATCAATACACGACCTGATGTACCTAACTGTGTAAGACCATAGATGATGAGTGATTTACCAGAACCAGTAGGAGAAAGCATAGTCAATCTTTTATCATTGATACCATCACGAATAGCATCTACTTGATAGTTTCTAGGATTAAAAGGTAGTTTCAAATCAACTAATGCTTTTACTACATCTTCTGTTGAAATGTTCTGCTTCGGTATGACACTATCTTGACCTACAAGATAATATTCTCTCTGCTTACAGAATTCTTCTAAGTGTGTCATCAACCCGATATAGAGTTGACTAGTCCACATATTGAACAAGCGTATCTTACCATCCCACTGTCTAGTTCTAAAAGATGGCATGAACTCTGCGCCAGGAACTTTGAATGTAAAGTAGTCTGACAACTCGTATTTAATACCAGCGTCATCACAATCTACAGTCATGAACACTTCGTTAATTTTTGTGACGATTATTGTATTCATCTGTTATATCAACAAAACTTTGATATGTAGCACCACAATTGATACATACATAATCTTCAGTCAAAGGTCCTTCTTCACTCTCAAAATAATATTCGCCACATACTGAGCATTGATAAATTCTAGGTATCATTACATTACTCCGTTTGTAAACTTATGCCATTCAATAGCATGTTTGATGTCAAACCCTCTACTACTGATACTACGCAATATTCTCTCTAGCGTATCTACTATAGTCTCCCAATATGCAATTCTATCTTTCTTCTTAATTAAATCAAAGTCTCCATCTAGTTGCTCATCCATTTCATTCTTGAGAGGTTTCGCACCTAGATATTGTTCCCACCCTAAATCATTTAGTTCTTTTTGAGACAACTCACCACGATAATATCTCCACTTATATCTACGCAATTTGTAATAGTCGCTACGCTCTTTTTGTAGATTGAGTTTAGATGTGGATAAGATTGTCAGATACTTCGCATGAAGATTTGGCACATTCAATGCTTCTTTGTCGAGATTGATATCATCAATCTTAGCATCTTCTTGCCACATTGTTTGTATCTTATCTAAATCTACCATTATTGCTCCATTCAAATGTACATAATATAACACTAACTACATCAAATGTCAAGTTAAATTTTGACTATTTCGTAGTGAGAGTAGGCAAATGATGCCGATGCGGTAAGATATGGCATTGTAGTATCGGTAATGTCAAACTGAATTGCTTCTAGTGAAGTAGGGAATAAGTCCTTAAATCTTACTTCTATATTGACTTTGTTGTTACTATCTGTAATACTCATTGTTGCATCTGTCATGGTAGGTGCGATAGGTTTCAATGTTGCACTTCTTGCTGTAGGAAATTCTGCTTGTCTATTAATATAAGCATTATAATCGTCTGTGTCAAGGTCTGCAGTAATTTGTACCATCCAATCTTGCAATGCTTTGAAGTTTGTCATGTTCTCATCAATCAAGAATGTTATCAGCATATCACCAAATACTAGTGTATCACCAGGCAAAGGTGTATCTTTCATTCTGGTCATCTGCATAGATGATGACATAGAAATGTTAGGTATGTTAGCAGTTTGACATGTGAATGCAACACCTTCTAGTCTTTGCATCGTGAATACGAATTGAGAGGGTGTCAAAAAGTTCAAATTAGATGCCGCTACACTATCGGTCCAATTTGTAATAGTTACGTTTGTATCATACGCCATAGTAGTTTCCTATCTTTATACTACTATTTATCCAATAAAAAAGGGGAGCATTTCTGCTCCCCTCTAAGTTTTCTCTCTCCCTTTAGGGATTATCTTACATCAAGTTAGTTACTGTTACCAATCTGTAGTAAGAGTTGCTATCTGCAGAGATAGAAGTGAATGGGTTTGCCACTAGACCATAACGTGTCTTGAATCCAATCTTAGGTTGGAAAGTGTTCTCTCCCACTGCACGAACCATTTGCAGAGGCACATATGGACAATAGAACAGACCAGCGTCATATGCGTTAGCGCCTTTGTAACCAACACAATAGAACTGATTGCTGTCACTGTCGTTTGCTGAGTATGGGTCAACGTACACTTTAATCTTACCGTTGATAGTACCAGCAAATGTGTTACCAGTATCATCTACGTTCAGATTAGTCTGAAGTGCAGGAGCGTAATCAAGTACGCCTGCCATAGACAGTGCAGATGCTACATCACTTGAAGTGATGATGAAGTTACCCTTACCTCTACGAGTGTCTTGTGCGATAGTGTTCGCATCTCTTTCGATTTGGAACAAGAGACCCTTAAATCTCTCTACGCTCCAACGACCGTTGGAATCAACGTCAAGGTCAAAAGTACCTGCGCTTGCTACTGCACCAGACTGTGCGCCTGCTTTAGCAGAAGTGTAGATAGTTCTTACGACTTCTCTGTTGATTTCAGCAAGAATTTCTGCTGAAAGGATGTTTGCAAGTTCAGTTTCAGCGTCAAGACCATGAACTGCTTTCAAGTCTTGTGCAAGTTCAAGAGTGTATTCTGCTTTCAACGCTCTTGTCTTTGCTGTTACTGAAGTCTTTTCGATGGTGAATGCCATCTCATTGAAGTGACCTGAGTTACCCATTGAGACTGAACCATCTCCAAGTGCTTCACCAGTACCCGTACCAGCGCCAGCGCCAGTTGCGTATGGTGATTCCACTGGGTTACCGCCAGCATGTGCTGGGTTAACACCAGCAAAGTCTGTGTCTGCTTCGTTGTACAATGCTTCTGTACCACCCTGTGAAGAGTAGTTAGACTTCATTGCGAAAATCAGACCAGTTGGACCAGTCATTGGTTGCACGCCACAGATGTCGTATGCAATCAGATTTGGCATTGCTCTACGAACAAGCGAAATCAGGATTGGGTCAAACTTTGCGATACCGCCTGTATCAGGCATTGTATCAGCGTGGTTAGTCGGGATTGCTTCGTTAAGCATTCCTCTCTCTTCACGCATTGCTTTTTCTTGGTTCTCAAGAATTACAGTGGTTACTGCCTTCTTATAACTATCGCCGATTTGTGGTAAATCAGGATGGTCGAGGACAGGACCCCACTTTGATTGAAGGTTTTCTGTTAAAAACATTTTGTATCTCCTCGTTTCTTTCAGTTAATATTTATAATATTATTTATTTGCCTAGTGTTCTGGAGATTGCAGAAACGTAGTCTTTCATCTCACCGGTTAGATTGACAGTTTCAGTTTGTTCTTCAACAGCAACCTCGTCCTCTTCGATAGGTTTGGCGACCTTTGGAAAGTAACTCTCTTTGAGTGTTTCCAATTCTTGAGCGAAAGAATCCTCATCTTTGAATTCTACGCTTTCTACTAGTGACATGAACTTCTCTTTCTGAGTATCGGTCAAGTCTTTAGCAGATTCCTCAATTTTAATTGCTTTCTTTGCTTCGTTTACCAACTTAGCAGTTTCAGCATTCTTTTCAATTTGCTCATTGAGTTTCTCATTGAGTTCATCAATCTTTGACTGTTGTTCTGCCATCACATCATACTTGTCTTCTGGAACATCAATGTAATGCTCTTCAAATACTTTCTTCAGTGATACAATAAAGTCTTCTGTGATTTCAGACTTCAGACCACGCTCAACAGCGAGTTCGTTGTCTTGTGACCACTGCTCAACAACATATGAAAGATATGTGTCAACTTTATCAGTCAAATCTTCAGCAATCTTAGAAGTTTCTTCTTCGATTTGTGCTTCGTAATGCTCTTCAAGTTCAACAATCTTGTCAGCAACTTTAGAGTTTACTGCCGCTTCAAATACAGTCTTTGCTTTTGCTTTGAATTCGTCATCAAATTCGCCGCCTTCAGTAAGTGCAGATACATCATCTGACATATCGACTTCTTCATTTGCTTTCTTTTTATGATACGATGACTTGATGTAATTTTCTGCTTTTTTCATCACACCCATTTCATCCATCTTATCGACCATGGCATGAAGTTTTTTCCTCATGTCTTTCATTTCTTCCATATCGTCATCATCTTTATCATCGTCATCATCTTTTTCTTCTTCGTCATCTTCCTCATCCATTTCCTTTTCGCCTTTTTTCTTCTTGGCGTCCATTGCTTTTTTGAGGGCAGGTGGCATTTCACCTTCTGTGACTTCTTCTTCAGCGACTACTTCTAAGTCTTCGTCTGCTTCGTCTTCTTCTTTAACTTTTGTAGCACCTGGTTTGATAGATTGCTCACCTTTGTTTGCTTCACCACCTGGAACTGCCGCTTTCTTGACTTTCTTAGTCATTTCAGCAGGACCATTCTTATCGTCTGGTGATACAACAGCGGCACCAGCGTCTTCAACGCCATCGGCGTCTCCATCGATTTTCTTCATTGGTTCAGCGGCAACACCTTTACCACCAGGAGCAGTTGCTTCTTGCATAGATGCTTCAAGCAATTCTTTAATTTTGTCTTCTACATTTGACATTTGGACACTCCTTATTTGTTTGTCTAATATTTATATATTTTACAGTTTCGACAAGAAATTGTTAAATGCATTTAACTTTGCTTCTTGTAAAGAATTAAGTTTTGCTTTAGCAATATCTTGCTTATATCTTTCGATATTCACTTCTTTGATGATGCCATTATCCCACACCCATTCTGCACCTTCCATAATGCCGTTTACAAAAGCATCTGGAGCAGACGGATCTGCAACAATGTCGGCGGCGGTTGCAAGATAGAAATCACCTTGCACTTCTTGGGCACCGTTACGTCCCTGTTTCAGAGACCCCATACCTCTAGAAGATACCCCCAATGTAGCGCCTTCATCCATCAAATTCTTAACAATCTTACCATATGGAGTATCCATAATCTTTGCTTTGCCCATGACATTAGAACCATCCATTTTAAGTTCTGTAATCATGTGCGATACTCTTTCAAGATTGATTGTCGGACCATCAGGATGACCCAACTCACCAAACGCACGTTTGCGGTCGATATTATCTTTTGTATATCTCTTGACTTCTTTTTGCATAACGTCAGATGGATATACTCGACCGTTTCTATTCTTGAGGTCGGACTGCATGAATACGCCCTCAATGAAATAATTTGACTTGCCATTCTTTTCTTCTACGAGAAAGTTGGCATCTTGAATTTCTTCTCTAATAAGTTTCATGATTAGATACCTGCATAACCTGTTAATTTTTTAAGTACTAGAACTGCAGTTCCGCCTGTTGTAATAGTTACTTTGATATCTTCGTCACTATCTGTGACTTCTAGTGCAGGTAGAATCCAATGACCAGAGGTTTCGACCGCCCCACTATCAAATTTTACTGTACCAGTTGTAGCACTTTCAATTACTACATCTCCTGACCAGTAGATTTCTTTGATACCTACAGTAGGTGATGAAGCAGTTTGACCGGACACCCGAAAATTTGCACCATCAATATCAATTGTGGTATTTCCAGCACCGCCAGTCACACTGACTACGTTTGTCGTTTTGGTGACTTTTAGAAATTGTTGACCTATTGCCATTGCTTATACCCTTTTTATTTACTAATATTTATAAAAGTTTTACTTTTGTCTACTCACTTACTTTTCATAAAATCTTTGAAGTTCATCGATGCTTTTAATACAGGATTGAAAGGTCGATTAATCTCCATATCTCCAACTTTTTGTGACATAGGTTTTTTCAACTTATGCACAACACCTTTATTTCTTCTTGCCATATCTTTTGCATCAGCGGCCGCTTTTGAACCACCTGCAAATCCTATAATCTTACCTTTAGCATCTACTGCGACATGTGTATACTTGATTGCTTCATCAAGTTCATTCTCTTCTGCCTCAGTTAAGTGATAACCTTTACCTTGGCAATGGTCACAACCTTCGCCTTTACACTGAGGACACTCTACTTTCTTTCCTACTTCTTCAGGAACTACTCTTAATGCTCCAGACACATACGCTGGATGATTTTTCAATGCTCTCTGAGCATCTTTCTCATCATTTTGGTCAACATAAACCATCACTTTCTTTTTTGCACTGTTAGCGTCTACACGGAACTTAATACGTCCCATCTTTTTTGTAATCTCTTTACCAATGCCGTCACCCATCATTCTATCAAAGACTTTTTGTTTCTTAGGGTCTTTGAAGTTTCCATCTTTATCAAATAGTTTTGCGAGATGTGGTGGAAGTGCTTCAGTGAGAGAATACTCTTCAATCATCTCTGCGATATACTCTAATTCATCATTAGACAAAATCTCTTCGCCCATGTTCAACAGACTTGCAACTTGTCTGCCCGGAATATAATCTGGTAGAATTTTTTCTAGTGATTTCTTAGGGTCTTTAGATTTTTGTGCATCTGCTTTGAACTTCTTTGCAAAAGGTTTCAGAGTTCTATCTTTATTCATAGCAGTTACGATATCATCAATGTACATACCAATCTGCTTCATCTTACCTTCTTTGATGCTTTCATCAAAGTATTCGTTCTCTTTCAACTTCTGTACTGCTTTATCAAAATCTCTTTTTGATTTAGCGAGTACTGTTTGTAGTTGTAACTTTGCGGCGGGTTTTAGTTTGTCATAGATAGCAAGCATCTTCTCTGCATCTTTAGGATTGATTTTTGCTTTCTTACCATCAGCAAACTCAATAGGTTTCATACCTCTGAGCGATACTGCTTTTCTCAATTGCATCATAATATTTTTATCTGCCGCTTTTCTATCGTCATCAGTAGCAAAGTCATCAATGTCAGCGGCGTCTTTACCTCTTCTACGACCCATTGCTCTCATTGCATCACGCTTCGCACGATTTTCTTGCAACTCTTCACCCACAAGTTTCAAGTAATCTTTTACGACTTTTTGAGCATCTTTCTCGTTACGATAAGAACCAGCGTATTTTTCTCCGTCAAAGTATACAAAGAACTTACCACCTTTTGTAGAGATAGTAACTTCTATATTTTTTCTTCGACCGACTTTATCGGTCTTGACAATTTTCTCTCCACTGTCTACTTTGACTTTTTCAGCGAGATTTAATGTCTGTGATATTTGGGTGAATGTGACTGACATTTTTTTTCTACTGCTCCGCTTTTTCTATTTCTAGTTCACCTTTATCATTAAATAGAGTTTTTGATAGACGCTCTTTTGCTTGTGCAAGTGCATCTGCTACTTTGTCATTCATTACTGACTGAAACTTATTTTCAGCATCTACAAAGTTTTTATCGTTAATATCTTTAATCATTGCGTTAATTTTTTTCATTAGAATCCACCTTCGTCATCTTCTTGTTCAGGCGCCGCTTCCGCTTCTGCCTCTATTTCACTATTTAGTGCTTCAATTTCATCGTCAGTTTGCTTCAGAATATTTTTACGAATCCATAACTGACTGTAGTATTGACCAGCATACTCTGCCGCATCTCTTACAAGTGCAAGACGCTCTCTAAGTATTTCTTGGTCTTTCAGTTCTGAGAACTGATTATCTTTTACATAATCATAACGAATATCTTCTTTCATCAGTTCCCAGTCTTCTTCAGTTATTACGCCTTTCAGCAATAACTGTGTACGCAACAAGTCTTGAAATAATTCATTAAACTTTTTACGCAAACGACCTACGAACTTCGTAAATTTCAATTCATCACGATTAATCTCTGTTGCTCGACCTAACTGAAAACCACTTTCAGGTTGCATACGAGATTGTGGCACATTAAGTGCTAAGAACATCTTCTTCTTAAAGTACTCAATATCTTCTATCTCACCAAGGTTCTGACCACCACCTAATGTAGTAATCTCTGTACCTCTGCCGCCTTCTCTTCTTGGCATCCAAAAGTCTTCTAGCATGTTCATGAACTTACGGTCGTCTTTAACTTCACCAGTATCACCATCATATACTAACTTATTCTTAAAGTTATTCATGATATCTTTTAGATACTGTTCTGCTTTCAACTTAGGTAAGTTACCAACATCTACATAAAAAACTCTACGCTCAGGTGCCCTTGCAATACGATAGATGACTAGTGCATCTTCCATCATACGCAACTGATTAACAGGTTTAATTGCTTTATGCAAATAACCTACAACCATATTATTGTTCAAATCAGTTTGCCCGGATGGTACATAGCAAACACTGTCTTTAGTCAGTGCTACTGCAGATGCAGATTTCATCTGCGAGATATTACCCATGACTTGACCTTCAGTATACAGGAAGTATTCTTTTATTCTTTTAATACCACCGATACCTTTAGATATCTCTTGCTGTTCATCCTTCTGAACTTCACGAACAAATTTTATTGAGCGTGGGTCAATAATTCTTAATTTTTGTATACCGTCTTTTTGATTTTTAGTATCTACAACTTTATGAAAGTATAGACGACCATCGATATACCAACGCTTAAAGAGTTCATGAGAACGCTTATTAAAGTCAAGCATTCTTAGAACTTCCTTAAACTCTTCATTTATTTTCTTCTTGATTGAACTTGAAACCTGAACATCATCTAGAGTTATAGATACTTGTCTATCATCGTCAGACACGATTGCTTCATTGATGATATCATCAATTGCCGCTTCGCATTCTGGATGCATAGAAATTTCACGATACTTCTTAATTAAGTCGTATTCGCTTTTTGCTTTATAATCTTGATTGACGTAAGTACCAAATGCGCCACCAGAGACGGTAGCGACACCATCATCTGGTGAAGGAAGAATTATATCCTGCTTGCTTAAATTCTTCTCTTCTCCAGCACGACTGATTTCAAATCCGAAAAGTTTTACTGCCATATTTTCTCCACCTAATCATTATACCAAGAACTTCAGAAAGAATTAAGCAGTTGTATCTGCGGTTACATTACCGCCGAAACGACCACCAACACTTTCAAAGAACTGGTAAGTAAATTCACATGTAAACTCTGCAATTGCATCGTTTGTTCCAAAGTCTAGAGCAATCTCACCAATGTTGGTTGGATATGCATCTCTGATTATGTATGACTTCAGAACATCATCATTTCTGTCAAGATGGTCAACTCTCAAGTCAACGAGATATTCTGCAGGAAACACTCTACCTCTGTTTGTGACTACGTTGTTGATACCATTCTGCCAGATTTCTAATGCGTCACGAATTGCAAAAGAAGTGTCATTATAGACAGTTACGGTCCATGGAGTGAAAGTTCTTTCACCGCCAAAGTTTACTACACGACCCCTATAGTTGACTGGAGTGTTACCGATTGTTGAACCAGGTAGTGCGGCGCCTCGGCATAGAAACTCACTGTCTCTGCCTGCTACACCTGCCACTGCACCTGAGACATACTCAGGAAACGTCAGTGTACACTTAAACTGGTTTGCTCTCGCACCCCCACCAATCATACGGGACTTAAAGTCTGAAATTGTTGCCATTTGTTATGCTCCTATTTACCTTTATTTATCCCTTATACACCAGTCTCTTCGAAACTGATTCCAGTTCTTGTTGCAACGAATGTCAAAGTGATAAAGTTGATTGACCTTGCAGGTTTCACAAAGATATCTGCCCTAAATTCATTTGCATCAATTACAGCGGCGGTGTTATTCGTTTCATCACACACAACTTTGAAATCAAAGATACCTCTACGACCTTGAATGTCTCTCAAGAAAGGTTCTACTAGATTTCTGAAGTTTGCTCTGGTGAATGTGTCGTTAAATTCAAACAACTGAAACTTTGCCGCTGTTGCAATTGCTTTCTCTAGAACAATGAACAATCTACGAACATTAATTCTATCGAATGCACTTGGTGCAGTCAGCATAGTTTTATCACCAAAGAGTGTAATTCCTTGTCCAGGGAATGCTACAACTGGGTTTACTTGACTTCTATAGAGAGTATCTCTATCTGCTTTATTCGGTGAGAACGCTACTTTCACTGCATTCTTAATCTGCCCTCTGTTAAATCCAGCAGGTGAGAAGAATGGATCAGCAACTAAGTCTGTTCTTACACAACATCCAGCAACGTCAGCATTGAGTGGGACATAACGATATACATCGTTATATCTGTCATACTGATACTTCCAACCACTGTCCATTACTGCAAATGAAGAGTTGATGTTTGCTGAAGCATTTCTAAAGTCTACAATATCTGTAGCGGCAGTTGTCGCCTGTGCGTCAGCAAGTTCAGGTGACAAGAATACCATACAGTCTTTTCTTACTTCTGCTACGTTATCTACAACATACTTAGCAGTTGCTCCATCTGCAGGACCCATAACAATCAGTGAGATATCATATTTCTCATCATTTGCAAATTCTGCATATGCTGTTTGTCTTTCGCCTGCCGTTAAAGCGGAACCATTTGAACCACCTGCTAGTGATACATATTGTGGTTTTCTGCCTGTGTGTGAAAATCCGTTACTTAGAAGACCTGTTGATGAGTTACCTACATCTGCATCTAAGTCACCATGATGGTCACCCCAATAGATATATGTTGAATATTCGTTAATGTGGTCTTTGTAGAAGTTTATGGTACCATCTGCTTTCTTCGCATCTGATGCTACTGAAAGATTTGAAAACTTCTCAAGTACTGTGTTTGCTGTACCAGTAATATCGCCATCTTCATCGACAACAATAACGTGAACTTCATCACCTGAACCGCCTCTTGCAGTTGCTTGTGCAGAAGTTCCTGGTGCTGAATCAAACTCAGCATGATAGAACCATTTTACAGTTACATCAACCGCTACGCCACTTCCATCAACTGCAGAAGTTAGACCAGTAGTCTTACCTTTTTCTCTGATAGTCAGTGTGTTTGTTGATATTCCTGTTACTTCGTATTCTGTTGCATGATTAGCAAATACAATCAAGTCACCAACAGCAATGTTAGTGGCAGCGGCAACTGTAACAGATGTAGCACCTGCAGAGTTATTTGCTGTAGTATTAGTTACTGCTGATTGACTGTATGAGTTTGCATTCATACAAAGTGAAATTCTTAACGAATTACCTAATGTACCTGGTGATTTTGCCGCCCAATCGCCAACTCCTGTGGCGACTGCACTAGCACCCAATGTTTCATAGTGGTCTTCGTTTTTAATTTTGAATCCTGAACCGTCTTGCGCCGCATTCAGAAGTCCTGATTTATCTGCTCTAATTACTTGAAGGTTAGAACCATAAGACAAGAAGTTTGCCGCAGAGAAGAAATCTTCAAATGTATCAGCATTCGGTTCACCGAAAACGGAAACCAATTCATTTTCTGATGATACATTAGTTACTACGTCAACAGGTCCTGTCTGAAAATTACCTGCAAAGGCACCTGGAGAGGTTGCTACTGCTGGCACAACCTGTGTCAAGTCCACTTCACGAACTAGAACGCCTGGTGAAATTTGAAATGCCATTTTATTTACTCCCGTATTTTTAATTCAAAGGTCTTAGTCATTTACATTGAATATTTATAAGTTTACCAACTTCTGTCTTCTACTACGACCCATCTGTCACCATCTGCATCAGTGAAGGATTCGACATCGTTTGTATCCCCACTAATAAACCCAAATGGTAATAATTCATCTTCTATTGCTTGCATTTTTTCTTTGTAAAGTTTCTCTCGTATGTCATTTTCTGTTAATTCTTTGAAATACGGTTGTCCACTTAACCATGCAAACATCACCAAGCACATTGCTAAATCATCATGACTACCTTCTTCTGCTTCATAAGAACCTTTTCTTGCTACAAAAGTAGATAGTTCGTTGATAATATCGAAATCTTGAATTATCAACTTGTTCTCTTCGATTAGATTTTTTAGATTACTACAACCCAATCTTTTCAGTTGACCTGTAGTTCTAGCACCTAGTGTGGTGCCACCACCAAAACCTCCTCCTAAAACTTGTCCTGCTCTACCTTTCCATGTGGTAGACAATAAGTTTTCATATTCTATCTCACTATTTAGAATATCGGCGACTTGTTGACCTATGTCGTTTATCTCAACAAGTATGTACGCATCATTATAATGAGATGCCATACGATTAATTATTGTAGGATACATCAAAGGTGATATATCATTAGAGCGATACTTACATACAACTTTGAAAGGCATCTTTGTAACATCTAATATTACAAATGCGCTGTAGTCGATTCCTACGCCCCTTGAGACATCAACTGTGCAGACATATGTTCTACCTTCTTGTGCTTTCTCAAATACTGTTACACCTTCTTTATCATATTCAGGATGTTTATATGCCATATTACGCAAAGCATTAGGATTAATAAGTGTATTACTCGACCCTAAGAACTGACATTCAAACTCTTGTTCCCACTGTTCTTGTGATGTGTTCTTAATAGTTTCTTCTTTGAAACGTATACCTCGTCCTGGTATGTCATTCCATTCAACTTCTATAGTAGCATAGTTGCTTCTCTTTTCTTCTGCATCTACCCACATTTTATAAAAGTGGTTCATACCGTTAGGTGTTGATACTACCATAACTTTTGTATTTTTACCAGAAGTGATAGTAGGATATACTGACCTAAAAAAGTCTTCTGCTAGATTAAATGGAACGAATGCAAATTCATCTAGAAAAACTAAGTTATAAGAACCACCTCTAACTGCACTAGATGATGTTGATGATGCGATAATTTTACTATCATTCTCCAGTACAATAGAACCTTTGTTCCATTCTTTAATACCTTGTTGCAACCAAGGTGGCAATGCTTCGTAAGACATATGTATTTTTGCAAGCAAGTCTCTAGCAAGTGCGCCTTTGTTTGCAAGAATAGCACAGTTCACTGTAGGGTTGAACAATGCATACCATAGAATGTATGAACAAACTGTAGTTGACTTACCTGACTGTCTAGGTATTTTACATATAGAAAACCTGTTCTTGTGAAACGTCTTGACCATCTTCTTTTGAAATGGATACATCTCAAATGGCACAAAACCTTCATCAAGATTAATAATCTTAACATACTTTTCGATGAAGTATGATGGGTCTTTAGAACACTTTACATACTCTTCGATTTGCTCTGCAGTGAACTCTTGCTGAACATTAGTCTTTTTAAGATTAGGGTTTCCTAAATAATTATCACTCATTTACAATTTTCTGTAATACTACTTCAAACTGGTCAATCTTTAATGTACGATTAGGCCAGTAGATGTAATCTTTCTCTGGGTTTGCTTTTAAGTTATTAAGTAAAGGTGTTACTGCTTCATGTAACTTTTTTACTTTTGCTTGTAGTTTAGTCACTTCTTCTGATGTAGATGATGCAGTCTGTGCTAGTTGTTGTACTGCTTCTAATTCATTCTCATCAACAGCGGTGAAACCAAAATCGAAATCACTCATGGTCGATTACCTTTTCTTCTTTCTCACCTTTAATCAACTTTTGCAATTCTGCAGTTGAACCAACGAACAATGCGTTTGTTACGTTTTGAGGTGCTTTTTCGTCTACTTTATTTAACTCTTTCATATTCTTCTGCAATCTCATCAAATCTTGAGTTACATCACTAACTGTTTTAATTAATTGACCTGCTACTTCATATGAACGAGGATTCTCTGCTTCTCTTGCTAATTGAAGAATACCTTCGATTGCTGTATTACCTTTCTCAATAAGCATATGAAAGTTTTGTCTAGCAATCTCATAGTCTGCATCTGCATCTGCTTTGTTAGGGTCAGGTGCTGGTAGATGTTCAGATGGTGTTACTGAAGTAGGCAACTGTTCTGCTATATCAAACACTCGATTTAATTTATCATCTATACCCATATCACACCTACAATTGTGTGAAACCGCTTACCTTTTTCAAAGTAATCGTCACAGTTCCATCTTCAATGAACACTCGTAAATCTTTGTCTGGTTCTGCAGATAAACCAAGTTGTCCTGTATTAATAATTGAACCTACTCCTGCACCAGTAAAAGTAAACACTGGTGTTAGATTTGGTTCAGTTACACGAAAAATTTGTAAATCTCCTACATTATTATCATAATCAATTTGCAGAATGATACACTCAACATTTGTTGCAGTTTCATCTCTACCAAGTGTATCTACATCTATATCAAAGTCAACCGAACCTGGAGTAAAATCTCCTGATACTGCGAATGTTGCTCTTGTGTCTGTTGTGTTTAGAATTGTTTTAGTTGCCATTATGTATTCCTCGGAAAGTCAGTCCATACCTCTGTGAATCCAAAATCATCATTTGCATCTGCTGAAGTAGGATCAGGTGTAGTTGTTAATCTTGATGTAGGTCCTGTTGATGTACCAATTGTCAATGCATTATTTTCTAAGAATGCATCTGCTTGCACTGTCTTGATAATACCTTGCTCCTTCACTGGTCCATAAAAATTCATTTTAACTGTAAACGACATAGTATATATGATACTTCTACGAGTAGCAAAATCACCCTCATAATCATCCTCATATGTTAGACCTTCTAATATCAGAGGAAAGTCATCTTTGATGCCCATCTCTGGAACTGCGTTTATAGTTAGTGTATATGCTGGTGTAAAAAACGGTAATATTTGTTCAACTATTTGTAGCGCATCTTCTTGATTTTTCGCCATGATAAAAAGACTAAAATTAAGATTGTATGGTACAGATTGAAATTGTCTTTTAATTTCTGTACTTGTAGCACCAACAGTCTTACGCACATTCATCTTATTGACTTTACGTTGACCATCATACTGAAATCCAGATATCTCAAAACCCATTCTTGGTAGAGTGAGTTGATTTATATTTGTAAGATTAGGGTTCTCATAAAGTCTAGCAAGAAACTTTTGCTTAGGACCATACGCAAGAGGTACTTTCAAAGATTGTATTGCTGTACCTGTACCATCTTTTCTTCTTACATGAATATCATTAAAAACGCTACCAAACGCAATAACACTTCTTCTAATTGTTTCGTGATAAAAGTGATTTTGTCCTAACATTATCTCTGTACCTCACCAAATGGGTTGCCTTCACTGAAATCTATAATATCATCAGCATTTAGACCAAAGTCAAAGTTTCTCGCAAGAGGTTCTGCGCTTTGTGTAATAGTTGTTGGAGTTGTAGTTGTTGATAACTTATAGTCTTCTTTGATTAGTTTGAATCCGTTTTCAAGCAATAATGAACCTGAATTATCTTCAAGTGTGAGTTCATAGTTAAACATATCTGTTGAACGTGAAGTTTCAAGTGCATCAACTGCAGTAATACCTGTGCTAAGTTTTTCTTGACTGTATACAAATCTTTCAACATCTAATCTATATGTGTATATGTTGTTTGCTTGATAGAATATATTTTCATGCTCAACAAACGTAATTTCGAACAAACCTTTTGTTAGAGGAAAGTAAATTAAATCACCTTCGTTTGGTCTACCTTCAACAATCAATGATGCGTTATCATCAACTGCAGACGACCAACGAGATTTTACTACAACAAAACTTGCTCTGTCTCGTATCTCAACACCAAACTTAGATAAGAAATCACCCTCACCCTCAAAACCATCTACGCTTTGAAGATACATCTCAATAGAATGTGATGAGGTGAACTTAGACAATTCATCTTCTTCAAAGATTTTGTCTACGTTTACAAGAGTTCTAGGAATATAGAAAACATCAAATCCATAAATCTTAATCGCTTCTGTATAAAGATTTTCGATTAGTTGTTGTTCTAAACTAAAACCTGTACTATCTAATCCACCGCCTTGGTCGAAAAAAGGGTTAAGTGCCATGTAATCATCCTACCATCATGTTTACTGGTAATTCATATCTCAAAGACATCTCTTCTTCAATCTTTTGTATTTCTTCTCTTGCTTCTTGTAAAATTCTAGGTCCGTCAAGTGTTACACCACCAGGCATTTGTACTCCAGCAAATTTGCTCAAGTTTTGTCCCCATTGTTCTTTAATTAAAGCAGTTAGATATCTTTTTAGAAACATGTCGTTGTACACATCAGCATATGTGCTAGGGTCTAGAATACGATATACTTCGAATACAAGATATTCATCTGCTTGTATATCTTCATTCCAGTCCATATCGATGTGAATTCTATCTGAGTGACGATTAAACCTAATAGGTTTTTCTCCAACCAACATCTCTTCAATTAGCGATAAGTGTTTTTGAACCATGCCATAATACATAACTGAAGTATTTGCTAAATCAAATATTTCATTCAGTCTCAACTGATAACGAACATCAAACATATCTAAGTTTGTTCTATTAGAAAATGGGAATACTTGCACAACACCTATAATATTGTCAGTGATAGTAACGTAACCATTTTTAATATCTCCTGCCGAGATTGCTGATACTGTTTGTGATGCAGAACTTGCGGCACCTGTGATTGTTTCATTTGCTTGAAAATCACCTAGTTCATTAAATACACGAATAGTTGTTGATGTTGGAGCGTCAAAAATCTTTGCAGTAGCACTAGAAGTGCCACCGGTAATCTTCTCACCAACTGTAAATTGTGAGGAGTTTGAAACTGTTAATGTTGTCGCAGTTACTTTGTGCTTGAGATATGTTTTCTCTACACCGTCAAAATGATATTCTTGAAAGAACTGTAATGCTTCGTCAGTTCTATCGTCAATCTGGTCAGTTGATACGTTAATATCAATAACACCTTTACCTAGACGACGGAGAGCATACTCTTGTAACGTGCTTCTGCTTGTTGGGTTCGCCATAAAAAATCTCCAAGGTATCTGTTATTAGTATTTATACCTTGGAGAAAATAGAGTTTAGAATTATGACTTTTTTTATTGTTATGCTAAAACACACTCCACTTCGCCATGCTGTTGGGTGTTTGCAGTAAGTGCCAATGCTTTAACATTTTCAAAGGCCGCAGAGTTATCTGTGACTAGCATTCCTTTATATGATGATAATACTAGAGTATCACCTTTTGCTACAGTTCCACGAACTTTTACGATGCATCGACCAGACAAAGCAACATATGGATTAGTAGTTCTATCTAGTGAATAGATAACACCGATTGCTTTATTGTCTGTTGAACCTGTTGTAACTTCAATCTCAAAATTTCCTGAAGTTGAGGCACGAACAAAAGTACCAACAGATAACAGATTGTTAGGGTCAACAGTAAATCGTTCTGAAAAGTCTGATACTTCTCTTTGTAGGATTAGTCTTCCGTTTTTAATTGGCATATCTTACCCCCTACTCTGACTTTTCTTCAGATGAAGAACTTTCTTTTTCTTCTTTAGCATCAAGTTCTGCTTGCTTCTTATCTACATCTGCTAGAGTAACGGTAGTATCCACTCTATCTGGACCTTCAAGTGTGTTACCTCTCGCATCAATAACTTTTTGCATTCTTTCTTCAAGTGAAAGTTTTGTTGATAATGGTAACGCATCTGCTCCTTCAAGGTGCGGTGAGAATGCAATTTTCTTTGCTTGCTCTTCATCAATATCTCTGAGAATATCTTCTGGAGAGTTAGGCATAATTCTCAAATACTCTTCTGATTGGACCATCCAGTGCTTATTTTCTGGTTTAGGGAAACGCTTCTTAACAGCAAGTCTTCGTGCTTGCAGTGCATTAACTCCTTCATCATTGCCTTCGATGATATATTCCCACAATGCTCTAACCATTGCGTCTTCTCTTGGATAGTTTGCCGCTCTGAGGTCTAAATACGCTTGCTGGTCTAGAATATCTTGAACATAAGGGCGCATCTTTTTTAATTCTGCGAATGTAGGTTTTGGAAGTGGATTATCTTCATCCCATTCTAATGCTTCAATAGCACCTGGATGTAATCCGCTGTCTGTTACCCTCCATTCTGCGTCTGGATTTTGATTAAGAGTCCATTCACAAGTTGGATATAAAATACCCAAAATAACTCCTAGATTGTCTGCTCTGCGAATTCTAGAATGATACTCTATCAAAATTGCTTGTTCTTCATCAGAAGCAACCAATCCCAAAGCACCCTTCTCCATAATCGCTTCAATTTCATCTCTAGTAGGCGGACCTTTTCTAATCAGTTCATCTACTGATTTTGGTCCGGCAGTCTTCTTCACTGCATTTACTAAACTTTGGTCTGCCATTTCTAAACTCCTATTAAATGTCTTAGATAACTATATTTATATCTATTTATAACTTAACTCTATTAAGTGACGCCATCAAAATTAACTGAACCGCTTCTAACTCCTGGGTCATCGGAAAGAGCAATTTCTTTTACCATCATAAATAAATCACTTACAATAAAATCCCTATCGGCAGAAGATTTTGCTTTTATCTCTAGAGTTTGTCGATTAGTGTTATAAGGTATAAAAGCATGGTGTAATCCTACTGAACTTCTAGAATTTCTCGTATGACTAAGACGCCTTGTTGGTGCAGTTCTATTATTTCTTCCTCCAGTATGACCATGATTGTTACCATATGGATGCAACCCATTCAAACTGGTTTGCTCATATTCATTACTGCCATTTATGAAAAGAGCAACCGAGTATGTATCAGAAGTATTATCTGAATTAGCACTTTCACCTATCGAAAATGAAGCATTAAATTCTATAACAGAAGTTGGATATTGGGGCGTCATAACTAAAGTTTTGTCACCTATAGTAGCATATGAGTTACTAGATGTGCCGTGAGTCCAATCTCCAGAATTTTCATCAAATTTGTACTGAATTAGAAGTGAACCTTCCACGGTTCTTTTTGTTATCTTTTGTAATGCCATACTATGATTCCGTGTAGGTTATATAATTTACTGTCCGCCAGATGATGCTAATCCAATAGAAATTTCCTTCGCTATAAAGTAAAAATCTCTGACCCGAATATTTCTTGTTCCGCTATTTTTTACACGAATATCCATATCTAGTTGATTTGTAGTTGCTGGTGTGAAAGCATGAGTTAATCCTATTGCCAAAGATGTATTAGTAACATGAGCATGTCTTCTAGTAGGAGCAGTTCTATTATTTCTTCCTCCGGTGTGACCGTGGGCATTACCATATGGATTTACCATTCCTATATTAGTTTCTTCATATTCATTATTACCATTTACAAAAAGCGCAACTGAGTATGTATCAGAAAGGTTCTGCGAATTACTAATATCTCTTACTGTCATACTTGCTGAGTTTTCAATGATTGAATCCGCATATTGTGGGGTCATCGTAATATTCTTATTATTAACTTCCGTATATGTGGTTTGTGATGCCGTTATATCAAAATCACTAGTGTTTTCATTATATTTGAACTGAACTAATAGTGATCCATGAACAATATGTTTCGTTACTCTGGTTAGTGCCATTTTTATTCCCCTTTATGTCAAGTTATAGTGGTCGCCAGCAATTTCACTGATAGTTAAAAATCCTTCAGCAAAAGTTATTGATGGACCGTCTCCGTCAACTGCAACTTGACACTGCACTATCTGTGCATTAGTTGTTCCCGGCGCATGAATGTGGTTCATATAAATCGCCGAACCAAACCCATAATGTCTCCAGTTCTGTCTACCATTCGCCTCACCATGCTGTTGGTTTTGATGAGTATGATTACCGCTTCTATTTGGGTTGTTACCAATAATACCTCTTAAAGTGTATTCTGTATTACCATTCACTACAAATCGTGCTTGTCCAGCATGAAATCCAGTGGAGATACCGCTAGAAGTTTGATATGCTGTTCCTGTAGTAACTAACTCTAGATGACTATCCGAATATTGAGGCGTAAGTGTTGCACTAGTACCCCAATCTGCAAAAGTAGAACTGGTCTGACTTTTATCAGTTAAATCCTTACCATAGTGTGCTACAAGAACTGATCCAAACACAATATGTTTTGTTACTTTTGTTAATGCCATTTTATAAACCCTTTATTTCTATTTATGTAAGATTGTGTCCTAGTCCTGACAATTCTGTTATTGTAGCAAATCCTTCTTCACAATTAATAGATAGACTATTTGACGTTGCTACTTCACACCTAAATGTTTGTTCATTTCTTGTTCCTGGTGTGTGTAAGTGGTTCATGTATAATGTTGTTCCTCTATTAAATATTCTCCAGTTCTGTCTACCATTACTCTCACCATGCTGTTGGTTTTGATGAGAATGACTACCGCTTCTTGACTGGTTAAATCCATTTATATTATTCATTATATATTCTTCAAGTCCATTTACCATCAATCTTGCTTTACCATATGCCGCTCCAGCAGGAGCGTTAGTATCAATTAAGATAGTTCCAGTAAGAATATATTCAAACACACTATCTTCATATTGTGGAGTAATTGAAATGTCACCGCCCCATGATGTAAAAGTAGAACTTGTTGTGGACGTATCCACAAGGTCTTTACCGTAGTGAGCAACTAAGACTGATCCAAATACCACCGACTTCTTTATTTTTTTCAACGCCATTCATCATATCTCATTAGTTTACATAAGCATTACCTGGTGTACCAAGTGTGATACCACCGGCAATTTCTTTAACCATCAAAAATCCTTGTCTACATTCACAGTTACCTCCAGCATTACCATTGGTTCTAGCAACTTGAACAGTAGCAGTTTGTAAGTTTGTAGTACCTGGTAGATGTCTATGATACATGTTTACAGATTTACCTTCTCTACGACCAGCGGCACTACTATAAGAATAATCGAAATTTGAAACAGAGGCGGCATCATTCAAAGAATACTCTGTTGTTCCATTAATATCTAAAAACATATTAATTCGAGGACTTTCATAAAGACCGTTTTGTGGTGCAGAACTATCTGAAGCATGGTCTATTTGACCACTCATACGAACTTCCATGATTGAATCCGAATATTCTGGTGTCATAGTAATGTTGTCCCAGTCTGCTCCTGATGTGCTTGTTGTGTCTAAGTTCGCCATATCTTTATAACGAACTTGAACGATAGTCGCTCCATGTACAATATGTTTTGTTAATTTTGTTAATGCCATTTTTACCTACCTCTAAATAAATCTTACAACTTCTAGTTTTGTAGCATCAACTGGAATAGTTGTCATATACAACTTATTACCAATAATGATATACTGTGTCGGGTCTTGCAATTCACCCTCTAAGTAAACCAAAAGTTTTTGTTCGTTATATGTATCTTGCACTGCACCAAACGAGTGCTTTTCAAATACAAGGTCACCCAAATCAAAAATCTGCTGAGACCCATTACATGTAAATACTAGTTTTCTAGTTTCTAAGTCAGTTTCACTAGAAGTTCCAGAGAATGTTGTGATATCAAATATACCTTGTACTTCAATAAATGCATCATTAGAAGGTGCAGTATTGAATGTTAATGTAGTACCGCTCAATGCATATTCTTCATCTCTTAGAACTTTACCATTTACTACTACAAGAACACCAAAGTCTGCAGGTGTAGTTGTTGATGTAAACGGAAGTGTAAATTGTGTCGCAGAACCAGTGCCTCTCAACATTGCTTTTCTTCTGTTAGCGGCGGCAACTTCTGTACACTTCAATACTTTACAATCGATGATTGATCCGAACGCAGGATTTTCATCAAAGAAGCACAATTTATTTTTTTCTACAAAGTAGGAATCATCATTTTGATATACACCATTAATATAAACAATGACACAATCATCTGATGATGGGTGCAATTCTTTTGTTCCAGTTGCGGCGTCCATTAGACGAACAAATTGATGGTCACCAGCACCTGTTGATGCTACGCCAGTCATTGTCATTTGTTTAGCATCTTGTGTATTATGTCCTGCGGCAGGTGTTAAAGCAGAGAAGAAAATCATATCAACTGCAACTGACTGGTCACTTGAACCAGGATTACCCCCTAGTGTTAGCGTTGTTCCAGAAATTGACCATGTTGATTTGTCCTGAATAATACCATCAACAATAACTAAGAACATTTCTTCATTTGCGGCGTTTGCCGCCATTGAACTGTCTATAATCGATCCATTAGTTCTTGAGTTTAGATTTGTTGATCCATTAGCGGCATTGAATGCGGCAGTATTACCTGGAGCAGTCCATCTACATCGTGCTATACTGTTATTAGCAACAAGTACACTATCATCATTTCCAATCAGATTGTGAATTGACCTTATTTCAACTTTCGCCGCTTGGTCATCAACACCAACATATGAACCTAAATCAATAACCTGATTTGATGCGCCAGACCCCTCATTGAAGTTTGCCGCCACTACAGTTGTTTCATTAAAAGGTTGAATAATACCATCTACTGATACAAGTGATAATCCAGCACCTGTTTGAATTGCATAAGTCGTTTCTTTTTGATATGTGTTATTTGTAGAATCCCAGTGATGATTGTTTATGTCAAAATATCTTTGTCCGTTTCTATCTGCTACTGCAGTAATAGTTACTGTTGCATCATTTGTAGAACCAGATTGAATAATAGTTAGTACTTCGTTATTTTGATAATTGTAAGCAAAATCACCACCTGCGAGGTCTGTATTGAGTGCAACTGCAGTTACAACACCGCCAGAGGCAGTGATGTTCACTCTCATGCCTTGACCAGAACCACCTCTTGCTTCTAGATTGTTTGCAGTTGTATATCCTGAAGTACCTGCGGCAGTTGGCGTTGTATTAATAGTTGTAGGTACACCAGAGATGTGCTTCGACATTTGTACTCGTCTGTCGAGGTTAGTGTACATCGTACCTTTAAGACCTCTAAACTCAATCGGAGTGTTTTCAGTTAATGCACTTTCATGAACATACTTGTATTCATTTACAATCGCATATTCATTATGATTAGACATTACTGATGCACTAGCACCTCCTCTAAACACAAGAAGATTGTTCTCATTATCATTCTTCTGATGCATAGGCACAATGTTTTGTAGACCGTCTGTGATTGCTCTAGTTCTTTTAATTGATAAGTTATTAGATGCTTGCACGTTACCTGATGGGTCAATAACATCATAGATACCACGAATTTCTATTTCTTGATTGATAGATGGAGTTTGAGTTAATACAACTTTGCTTCCAACTACAACATAATCTTTATCTTGAAGAACATCACCATTCTTTGTTACAATGATTGAGTATTCATCTGGTGGAGTGAATCCACATGAGAATATTCTCTGAGTACCATTTGCTACATAAGTCTTACTTCTTACTGATTGAAATTCAGATGCTTTAAGTGCTTGAATGATAACTTCTGCGCCGTCTGCTGGAGCGTCTGATAACAATATAGCATTTGGATGCTTAAATACGAAATCTTGGTCGTTTAGATAAACACCATCAATGTATACAGACATTTGATTATCGCTGATTGGGATAAATTCTGTTCTGTATATCTTTCTCACACCATCGGCAATAAACCTCTGGGTTCTGATATTATTTCCTTTAGTTCTTCCAATGTAAGGCATCTGTTATCTCTCTCTTTACGGTGTAAATTCTAGTACATTGACAACAACATCCAAAGAACTTGCTCTTGATGCTTTTACTTTCACAATTTCTCCATCGTTCAAATTAATTGGTCGCTCAAGTAGGGCGCCCAAGTTTGCTTGAACAGGATATAAGTATGCTACATGAAATTCATTACCTGCACCATCATCAATAACTATATTCACATACAAATCTTCAAGGTTGTATGTGTTTGTAATATAAATCGAATGAATAACTGCGTACTTACCACTCGGTACAGTGTACAATGTACTTCCTGACCCTGTGGAAGATGCTCCACTCACTTTTGTATTTTTGAATATACCTGTTGCCATTTCTAGTTCCTATCTCTTATTCATATTTATAATACTTACGACATCGCAATTGCAAAGAAACCTAAGTCTTCGCCAAGTGCAGGAGGTGCGACAAGACTTCTTGCAAGTTTCTTCAAAGCACCACCATCTGACGCATCAGAGATAATCAAGTCATCTGCATTTTGCACTGATGTTGCTCTTGTTAGACCGTTAACCAAATTAGTCACTGCGCCCGTCTGGTCAAGCGATGCGGCACTAACTGAACCACTTGCAATAGTTGTTGCCACTGACATTGTAGTATCTTGTAAATCTGTCATTGTTGATGATACTGTACCAGTCACATCACCAGTCAAAGTAACTGTGAGTGATGGATCATTCAATACAATATCAATATCTATGTTGTTACCAGCATCATCATTTGTTACTGTGATTGTATTACCTGCACCTTGCACGGTGCCTGTCCCTCCAGATACATATGGACCAATGATATCTCTAATTTGCTCTGTTCCAGTAGCAGACAAGTTATCTAAATCAACATTTGCTTTACCTGCTAGACTTGTAGTCATAGTTGCGGCAAAGTTTGCATCATCGTTAATAGACGCCGCTAATTCGTCAAGCGTATCAAGTGCGGCAGGTGAACTATTAATTAAGTTAGCAACTGCAGTTCTGACATATGCAGTTGAAGCAACTCTCTGTCCGTTATCTGTTTGTTCTGCAGTAAGTACATTGATATCTACTGTATTAGGTACAGTGATTACACGTTGATTACCTTTAGTGATAGTTATTGTTGCACCGGCACTTTCTGTCGCAGTTGAAGTTCCATCTGCAGAACGAACTGTAAGAACATCTGCCGCTTTTGATACAACTCTAAATTCTTTATTATTATTTGATTGACCAGCACCAGATACTTCGATGACTTCACCAACATTGACTGAAGAGAATGATGACCCACCACCTGTGATTGTATTACTATTACTAAATGATATATTTGTTACTGCAGTGACAATGTTAGTAGGGTTGGCATTCTTGGTCATGTCAACATAGAAATCGGTTGATGTGATGACACCTTCTACAATAGAGAAACCACCATCTGAACCTGTTACATTGTTAGAGATGACAGTCTTACCGCCACTCATACCAACACTACCAATGTTACTTCCATTACTTTTTTGAAATCTAAGAAACGATTGAGAAGTAGTAGTACTACCGTTGCTATCTTGCATGTTTATTATAGGTGCAGTGCCAACTTGTGTTATACTGTTATTGTTAATTGCTACTGCATCATTCAATTCTGTTTGACCAGTTACAGTCAGTTTAGTATTGAGTGTAAGTCCAACGTCAGGAGTATGTGTAAGCGTTACGTCTTGGTCATTACCAAAATAGAGTACTGCGCTGTCTGCAAGATATAAGTCTGAGAAACCTTTTGATGCAGAACCTATAGTCGCACCATCGTTTGCGTCAGGTAGTAAATCAGTGCCAACATTAATTGTAGGAACAGTTAAAGACGTTGTTGCTATAACATCATCAATATACAAGTTAGCAAATCTTGTTCCAGTTGCTCCAATATCATGTGTGCTATCTGCACTTGCTAGTATACTATTAGCAATAGTCGTTGATGCATCTGCAACTGTAATTTTAGTTGCTGTTGCGTTGTCATCAATACCTGTTGATGCAAATGTGGTGATTGTACCACCATCTACTCTGTTACCTGATACTCTCGGTTGTGCGCCTACATACTTCATGATTAAATGTCCTCTAATATACTAGCGATTACATTCAGTGATGATGCTGTATTTGACGTTACTGCAAGTTTATCGCTCTCTGCTAGAACAATTTTCTGTCCACTAATAAATGAGAGTGTCGAGTTCGCTGGTATGTTTAGATTGTTTCCAATCACAACATATGAAGTTGCAGAGTTATCATAAATTTCAACATCAACTGTAATAGCACTAGAATGAACATTAGCGAGTTCTAGACTAATAATCATACTACGCTTTCCTGTTGCAGAAGGAGCAGTATACAAATCAGTTCTAGCGGTTCCAACGCCACTTGCTATACTATTTTGAAAGTCGTTTGCCATTTTATTCCTCTATCTTTCTACTATTTATTCAACAAATCCATGAGCATCAAAATCAGTAACATCTCCAAATGATGCCATAGGATGCATATCGTATGCTTGTGGTTCTGCTTCACTAATTCTAAAAGTATCAATTTCACCTTTTAGATTATTCATACTTTCTACTAGACTTTCTGAACCAGGACGGAGAGTTGCATTAATTGTTGATAAGTCGCCCAAATCACTTTTTACCAAATTAACACCACCGGTCAAGTTGTTACCTAAGTCTGTGTTAAGACCTGCTAAGTCACCAACTTTCTGTCCTAGTGTGTTTGTATTATCAAACCACTGTTTCATACTAATTAATCTTGTAAAATCAATAATCGCCATTTTTATGCAAACGCAATCAATACTGGTCTAGTCAATGCTGAAGAACCACTTAATGCATCAAAATCAGATTTGATTTCATTCATTGATCCCACAAGATTGGACTTCTGTGCAGTAGTTAGTTGCGTCAAGTCTCCTTGTTCGTTGTCTAGTTCGTTTAATCCACCCACTACGTTTGTAGCAGTTGTAGTGATTGTAGCAGTGTCACCAAGATTAGTAGAGATAGTATTAGTTTTACTTCTCCATTGGTCTAAACTGTCTGTTATATTTACTACTGTTACTGCCATTTTATTTCTCCAAAACTTTTATAAGCATGTTTTTTATTTCACTCATTTCATCTTTGAGAGTATTTATCTCATCACATAGAGTGGCAACTCTTTGCTTTTCTGCTTGCTTGTTTCTTTGTATAGTCATATATCTGCTATATTCAACTCGGTTAGAATTAACAATACCTCCACTATGACGGTCTCTAAGTAAATCAGTATGTCCTTCAATTCTTATGTGTTTGCTCATATTACAACGCCAATGCTATAACTCTCAAGTTCTTTATCTTAGGTACAAACGATGTGTTTGTAGATTTCATAACAATCTTAATTGCTACTGCAGAAAACTCTGCTAATCCCTCTACTAGATGAGTTCTCTCTCTAAAGACTGTAGGATCACCATCTGCACTATCAGACACTTCAGTATTAACTTTTCTAAATGGAATTGTTTCAAACTTTTGTTCAGTGCCATCAGTAATTACTTTATAGTACACATCAACAGTACAAGATGCAGGTCTATTCATTTCATACACTATCTTAATTGCTGTAGATGGATTCTCTAGAGTAAATCTTCTAGTCACATAGTTTGCTAAGTTCGATGCTCCAGATGGTGCAATATCACTCAAAAACTTTTCATGCTGTACGATTGTTACTGCATTCGATGCACTTTCAGTCACTCCAGGTGCTGGTGTTGTTGTAATAGTTGCAGTTGTGCCATCATTCTTATAATTACTAATCAAATACTTTTGATTGTTACCAGCATTTGCGGCACCTGATACTGTGATAAATTTACCAATATCTAAAGTATCAAACAATGCTCTTGCGGCAGTGTTTGTTGTAGTTATAATACCACTTGTGTTAAATCCAACACTTGTATTTGCACTTACTGCAGTTCTATCATCATGTGTGCTTAGATTAACATCTGTCTCAACTCTATTATCAATTCTATTTGAAATAGCACACAGAGATACACGCTGGGAATCAATCATTGGTGATACGAAATCATTCAGTGTATTAAATGTTGCTCTAATTCTAGCAGAGTATCCAACAGTTGCATTTTCATTTTCTTTTGAATTGATAATCATAGGTTCATCATATTCTTGATTTTGATTTTCTTGAACTGGTTTGAATCCAGTGAAAGTTCCGCCTGCTTTTTTCTGAACATTCATATCATATGTCAAAGATGATTGTGCAAAACGAATATTTGTGAGCGTAGGTTGAATAAGGTCTGCAACAAAGTTTCTAGTTGCTTGAACATTTCCACCCCCTACTGTATCACTAGACAATCCAGAGATACCGTTCACAACATTAGACGCATTGACTTCGATAACATAAGTATCATTTGTTACAGGTGCAACAACAGTATGTTGTTTATTAAATTCAGTATGAGGTATGCCATTTGTAGTCGAGTTTGCTCCATAGAATCCAGGAGCAACATTGGCAATCGTCACTTTATCGCCTGCTGATAGACCATGATTTCTTTGTGTTACACGAACTTTGTTAGTGTTAGGTGCAGTTTCAAATGGATTGTTATTAAGAACAGTGAAACCATTTCTTACATTCTTAAAGTCCATTACTGCGACACTACCAGTGAACGATGCACGATATATTGTCATCTTAATATCTCTAGTTTGATGCGGTGTCCATGTATTACCATTCTGTGATAAGAACATAGTACCAGTCAATGGGTTTCTAGAAATTGTTCTGTTATCTCCAAGATTACTCTCGCCAATATCAGAGAAGAATACTTTACATCCAGGTTGGTCAACTTTAATCAGCAATGCATAAGTGACTTCACCCGCCATGAACACTGGACTATCGAATGTCACAGTTGTTGGTACAGATGCATCTGTAGATACATTCACATCTGCAACGTCAATAATTTTTTGTTGAAGAATTTTTAATCCAGGGAATCCATCTTTTGTATTAACAAGTTGAATAATGATAGGTCTTGTTCCTGCTTCATTAAAATACAAATCAACTTTAGTAACCATAACACCATCTTTTGCTTCGTTGATAACAAAAGTTTGTGCTAGTGGATCGTGCTGGCCGCAACCGCCACCTGCGCCTGAACCGCCTCCATCACCACCGTCACCACCGTCTGCAGATGGTGGTGGTTGAACTCTTGAAGTTCTTTGGAAACGAGTTGAACCAGTAATGTTTCTCGATATTTCTCTTTCTTCTTCTACACGGTCACGAACAAATTCTGCTTGTCTAAGAGATAGAATAGTTTCTTCTCTTACTTCATTAATACCTGTTGCGTGAAATATTCTCTCCGCTTTAGTAGTGTGAACTCCAATTTCAATATTGTTTGTATTATTATCAATAAATCTTAAAGTTCTATCACCAGTTCTGAATTTAAGAGTGTCGGTGTTAGGTACTACGAATACACCAGTATAAGTACCCTCACTGTCAGTAATGTTATCATCTCCAAACTGTTTCAAGTTTTTGTATACATCTGTAGAAGTTGCATCTGATACGCTATTAACTGCAGTAATTGTACATAAATTTTTCGCACCTAGTGCATTGTCAATTGTTCCTGTAAGGGCATCGTTGATTGCAAATCCATTCTTGATATTCGAAACATGAAATGTATGAGGAAGTGTATCTGTTGTCTCTGTGTTTAGATGTCCAGCATAACTGACAACTCCAGATGCTTGCTGTCTAGTTACAGTACCACCAGAGGTGTATGCAGTTACAGTTGTGATTGGCGTACCGGTTGCGTCAAAATTAACAATCGTAAATGTGTTTGCACTAGTATCTACGCTTTCAACTCTATACTTACCTTCATTCAGTTCTGTCGAACCCACAATATTTGCAAAAGTCACAACATGACCAACTGAGATACCTGATACGGTAGATGCTGTAATAGTCACGGTGTTACCAACTTTTACTACATTTGATATTGAAGTTGCTGTGTGAACAGAGTTTCTTACAACATCCCCAAGAGCAAATGCAAGTGCAGGATATGCGATATCGGAATCTGGGTCTACGAAAGTACCAAAGTAACGAGCATCGTCTGTATCGAATTCAACTCCAGGGTCTTGTAGTGGGTCAAACTGAAAGTCTGTTCTGTTTGGTGCAGTTACAGTAAATTTATCATCTGGTTTTACATATGCATTGATGTTGACATTATCAAAGAACCCATTAATTTTAGTTCTAGGTTTCATGTTATCAATCTGAATATGAATTGGTATTTCACGCATGTATGGAATCATAGACATATCTACAATTCTATCACCCATTGCTTTATCAACTGTTGAGTTTAGAAGTTTGGTTTCTACACCTTCACGAACTTGTCCAACTTGTTGAGTACCAACTTCTTGCATAATGTTACCATTCCACCCACCTGACTGACCAGAACCAATTCTCACTTCACCAGTAAAGATTTGTTCGCCGAACCAGTTGTCTTGCCATGATTCCCAAACTGTACCTTCAACACCAATCTCATCTGCTAAGAATTGAATTGCATCAAAGTTGTTATCATCGACAACCACAAGGTCAGGTCTACGAGTTGTATCTTTCCAGTCATCTGAAGCAGGTGTCAAAATCATCTCTCCGGTATATGGAGAAACTTTATATGCATTAACTTCCATACTATCAGAAGCATATTCATTCTCAATATATGGTAATTCAGTGTAATTTAGTGTTACAATACCATCTTTATGTTTTCTATAATTTGCGGCAGTTCTTTGTGCGTCTGTAGAGTTTTCTTCGACCATCTTCACAATTTCAGTATGTGCCATTGGTCGAGCAATGTGTCGTTTCATATCAATCGCAACACGATAGTCAGGTGAACCTACATTACCGATTCCATGACCTTTGAAATTATCTACAATAAAACCATTTTTCAGTCTAGGATTACCGTCAGCATCTAATATCAGCAAATCAGTTGTTGCTTTCTCAAGCAAGTTGAGCGAACTGACTTCTTCAAGATTAGAAATTCTAGTCTCAAGTCTACCAATATCTTTCATAGTGTAGCGTTTATTTTTAATCTTTCTCGCAACAACTTCAGAAGTATTGATAACATAAGGTTTATATGTCACTTCGAAAAGCGTCATTGCTTTACCAAGGTCGAGAGGTGGTCTTGGATTAATATCAGGAACACCAGGTATTCTGATAAACTTACCATCAAAGTTCATTGCAATCTTATCAATACGCCCTAAGAAATATGTGAAGTCTGCATTGAAGTTTGTACCAATCATAGGAATTTCAGTTACAGAACCACCACTACCTGTGAATGATCCCCCACTATCTTGAATTCTAGGTCTAAAGTCTATGCAATCACGCAAGTCAAAAGTAGCACCATTTCCGTCAGGTGATGAATATTGCGGAATATCTTCGTAATCTACAACACCATCATAACTGTCTACTGAGAAGTAGTCACCACCAGAATGTGTGAAGAAATCAAATGTTACTAGTAGACGCCCTGTAGGTGCAGGACGACCTGGTTTAAGAACAATTCTTGCTAAGTCATAGAATGCATCTCTTTGACCATTATCGAATGTAAATCTATCTGTGATGTCTTGGTCAGATGAAGTAGCATTAGTACTAAAGTCTGCCGCCATCTTAACTGATTTCAGTGCAAAACCATCTGCTTTACCTAAAGTAATTTCTGTGTTTTGTGCGGCCGCTTGAGTTGTAATCTGAACTGTTGAATTTGGTTGAAGTGCTTTCGTTTTTTCAGCACCAGCGGCACTAGAAATTTGAACTGAAGCAATAATTTCAACTGAGTTACCGTTTGTTGGATTTGCACCAGATGGTAGAGTTTTAGATAAAAGATTACTAATTGTTAATGTTCTACCATTATTTGATAGTGCTAAATCGCCTGCTGTAATAGGTATGATTGCACCAACATCGGCAGTTGCGAGTGTGCTACCAGTTCCCGTAGCAGTCAAGACTGCAATAAAATTTTGTAAGTTTGATACAGATGCAAAGGATTCGTTATCAGGCACAGTAAACTGTGCGGCACCTGCGGCAATATTGTATGATGGAGTAAAATGTCTTCTTACTGTGTAAGTAGATGATAATACATTGTCTGGATTTTGTGCATCAGAACCACGAATTTTTCTCATTCTGAAGTATCCAGTAGGAAATACGAGAATTTTTTGGTCTGGTCTCAAAAGTTCTGCAGAAAAACGCTTGATAATACCACCAGCAATTGGAGCAGTACCTGCGGCACTTGTAGTATTAGCAGTTAGTTCTAATGCTAAGTTGTTTGTAACACTAGCAACTTCACCAATTCTAACATCACCCGTTGTGTTTGTCAAGAATAATACATCACCTGCACGAAGTTGAGAGTTGAATGCAGTACCAACACCAGTTACAGTGCTAGAGTTGTCTGCAGTTGAAGCAGTACCAGATAGTGTTATTAATTTAGGTTCAACATTACATGAGAATGTAGCACTTGATGGCGTTGAACTATCACCGAATGCTCTAGCATCTCTAGCAAAATCTTTACCATCATTCATTTGAATGTCAAAAATACTAAGTTTATATGTTACATCATCAATCGCTCCAGTATAGTCACCATCATGAAGTTGTATACCTCTAAGATTTGCACTACCAATTACTGCAGGTGACCCACTTATGAAATCATCATAGATGAATACTTCTGCAAAATCATTGATATCTGCGGCACCAGTTAGTGTGTTTACTAAAACAAAGTTACCAACATCTGTTTGAATTGGTGTATCAACTACACTGTTAAATGTTCTTGGTTTATCAACATTAAGAAACTGTGTGATTTTACTTTCGACTTCGTAACCTTGAACATATGCTTTACCAGGTTCAATACCAAGAGCAAGTTTTGCGGCATCTCCAGGTGTATCTGCATTTGAATCCCACACACCTCTGTTAGTGCCGTCATTCAGGTGTTCACGAACATCAAGTCTAAATGGTTTTACCTCATAGTCACCGCTTTCATCATATGTTCTTCTAGCAAACTCTTCCTGTAAGAAGTTATATGTTGCTTTTTCAACAAGTTTAGAAATCTGCCCTTGTTCACATCTTGCAAGTTCAATAAAGTTTACATCATCTTTTGCTGTAAGTGCTTTTTTAGTTAGTGTTAGTGTAATTTTATATCTGTGTGCGCCAGGAGCGGCAAAGTTAGACGCTCCTTGTGCGTTGTCTTTAAGGGACTCATCTTCTTCAGGTGTTATTGTAGTTTGTGCTACTTGAAACCCTACACGAAAAGATGGATAGTTATGATATGGTTCAAGCAGAATTCTTTGTGCTTCGTTTGCGACAAAGAATCCATTGATAAAATAAATACCTGCTTGAATTTGAATTGCTGAACCTCGACCAACAGTATCACTGTTACCTGCGGCGGTCATCACCGCAGGATCAAAGAAGTCGATATCAGGCGTTCCTTCTGGTTGTGTAGACATGACAGTACCAGTTGTTAATAGTGATGCTGTCAGTTCTGTAGTTTGGTCTGAAGTCATATCAGGATTTTTAGCAACAGTATTATCTACATTCAAAGATGTAACATTCTCACCAATAGCATATCTTTTGGTCGAACCATCAGTTCCGCTATCTTCATACTTGATATACAGCGTTAAAGGTGTAGTAGAGGTGGCCGCTAAAGTTCCAATAACTTTCGCTTTAACGCCTGTCTCTGAACCTGTGATAATCTTGTTTACAAAATCTGTTCTATAACTTTCTACGTTCTGAGCATTAAATGTAGATTGAACTTTAATGAAGTCATATTCAAAGTCAAAGGCGATATCGCCCGGAATAACCATCGAACCTTCCTTAAAGACATGTCGACCATGTCTCTCAATCTGATTTTGTAAAATCGATTGTAGTTGGGTTAACTCTCTCGCCTGAACTGGAAATCCAGGACGAAAGAGTACACGATGAATATTCTTAGATTTGGCGCCGCCTGTGCCTTCAAAATCATCATAATAAGGGTCTACATTAAAGTCTATAACTGCCATTTATCGCTCCGATATCTTTCTATTCTACTATTTAGACTAGAATTCAATAACTAATTTGATATCTTCAATCTGGTCAGACGCACGATTAATCGGTCGTCTATGCTCAAGATACATGATATCACCACTATCAGGTTCAACCTCAGGATTACCCAAACTCGCAATTGTTCCTGATGCAGATGAACCACCACCTGTAACAGTTTCAGAACTTGTAAATGCAGTAAATCCTGTATTGATGTCTTGATAGTATCTCAAAACTCTTGTTGTAGCATTCCAATCAATCACTTTACCTGATGCAGATGAAGAACCACCTGTGATAGTTTCATCAACTACAAATGTACCTGAAAGACCAGAACTGTTGAGCGTAATTGACTTAGTAGCACTTCTTGTAGTATCTGTTGCAACTACAGATGTACCAAAATTCAATGGGTCACGAACAAGACCAATTCTACGATAATCGTTAGAAACTGGGAAGTCACCAGCACCATCACTGTATTCAAGTCTCACGTTATTCATTACATAGAATCCACCTAATTCATGAATTGCATTAGATGAGTGACCACCTTCTGGACCGATGATTGCTTTAATCGCACCATTCGAACCACCACCGCCAGAGACAGTGATTGTTGCTTGAGTATATCCACTTCCTGCATTAGTGATTGTGAAACCATTAATCGCACCAGAGTTTACAGTTGCAGTTGCAGTTGCGCCAGTACCATCACCAACAATCGTTAGTGTTGGTGCAGTTGAATAACCAGAACCAGCGTTAGTAATTTTGAGTTGCTTGATTGCACCATCTACTGCCGCCCCTTGTGTATCGAACTGTTCTTTGTATGGTTGTCCAGAACCTGGATCAGAAGCAATAAACTTAACTGGCATAAAGTCTGTTGACAAGAACTTCAGCGCATCTGCCGCAGAAATAGTATACATATATTTCCAAATGTATCCATCTGCAGTTGTGATGTAACCAGTTGAAGTACCAGTTGGTTTAGTTGTTGATGCGCCATTGCTATTATTGCTAATAACTTTGTACACATTGTAATCGTCTGTCAAGACGTAGAATGTTGCAGAGAACAGTGAAGTAGCACCACTATTAGCGGTGTTTGATGATGAGTAGTCATGTGCATACTCATCGTACACTGTACCTGATGTCCAATCTCTTCTTACTACTGCGTGAATAACATCTGATGCAGTCACACGCTTCATGGCGACCATGTCATCATAAGCGTTAAATGATGTATCATTGTTATCAGTAGGAGTAGGAGGAGATGTATCATCGGTCCATGCTTGTGGACGACCGATGAACAAATAAATGTTTGTTCCGGAACTTTCACTAAATGCTTCAATGTACTGTTCAGCGTTGTGAATACGGAACTTATTAGTAATGATTGCGGCCATTTTTTCCTCTCTTTAACTAATTTAAGTATATGACATTATTTATAAGACTTTTTAACTGCTTCGCAGGAAGATTTCACTATCGAATGTGAAATCTAACTTTCTTCCCGGAAAGTCTACTAAGTCTTCAACAGACATCAACTCATTTAGATGTGCTATTTGCGTATTTGCAAAAGTATCCCAATAATTATTATTGCTGGCATTACTACCAGAATAGTTTGATGTCAATACAGAACTATTATACGTTCCTCTATATATACGACCCCCACGGTCGATTTGTCTAACTCCTGCACTATATGGCGGGAACAAGAACTTAAAGCGGTCTAGTGAATGTCCTGTAGGTCCGAGTTTTGCTGACCCATAGGATTCATGTAAGTGTGCATCTTCTAGACCAAGAGATGCAATTAAGTGTAGTTTCGATGATGAAGTTGCTGTCAATACATCTGTAGATTTGATAGTTGGTAATAGAAGCGTAACTACATTCTGTACGCTCTGTGCAACCCTAGCAACCTGTTTGTAAATCTCTATTGTGCGTTGAACTGAAGTTCCTGCAGTCAAATTTTCTGTCCATGTTTCAAATGTTTGTAGAAGTATAGTGATATCTGGCGTCTGTTTAGTTCTACCATGCTGATTACCATCTGCAGTTGCATTATTAGGTGAGTTAGGTATATTGACACTCTCATCAAATGCAGTTTGACTTTCTCTCAAGAAAAGTGTGACTTGTTTCAAGAACTGTGTAGTAGCATCAATATTAGCGGCAGGTGTTGGATGCTGTGGGAACTGCAATGTAGGAATAACACCACCAGGTTCAGTTCCAATCAACTCATCTTCACCCTTTATGTAATTGTTACCTGTATTCGTATTGACTTCATTACTATTTTCTAGTAAGATGAAAGACCCATCTTCTTGAATAATTCTTGTTTCAAATAACATCGCTGATGCGACTTCAGTGAAAATTTCAAGTTCCATCTTCTGTTCTCTCGCAACAGGTGTTGCTTCTTTAAGAAGTTCAATCATAAACTCAATAGGTTTGAATATAAGTCCACCAGTCAATGCATTTTGATTAAGTCTAAAGTTAGAACCCCCCCATGCACTTGCTCTTGCAGTAGTTTGAACAGAAACTTCACCAAACAGTGCTAGACCAACTGGATGTAAAATACGTTTAATAGCATCACGCCAGACGTTGATTGACTGACCAACTTTAACAACATACGAGAAGTCTTGGTAGTAGAAACTATCTTGAATATTTTTAGAACTTTCTGAAAGACGACCATCTGCACCAAATAGAACACCTTCACTAGAAGATACTGTACCGTTTCTTGGATTAATAGTTGCAGAACCAACTTGACATATAACTGCAGTTGCTCCTGAAGTTGTGCCTCTAATTCTAGACCTTCTTAAACAAATATCAGTTTTCTCAATTAGATTTGTTGATATTTCAAAAGTATCACTCACGGTATCTAACTTTATCTTATATAAGTTTCTAGTAGTATCAATAGATTGAATAACACCATTTTCTACTGCAGTTATTTCACTTATTAAGTTATCACCAGTTTCTAATAGAACATTGCTTTCATCTTCTTTGAGTATATGATATGGTTGAGATGTAACAGGTTCACCTACTATAAATGTACCGACTATATCTTCTAGAATTAAATTCTCTTGTACAATTACATCAGGTACACTATCATACCCACTACCTAAGTTAGTTCTAGTGACACCAGTTATACGACCTATATCTCTTGAGACAGCATATAATTCTGCGCCTGTACCATTGGTAGTTGTTATTCCAATTGTAGGAAGTTGATTATAATTAACACCTTCATTAACAATTTTCAACTCATGAATTTCACCAAGATGGTCGGAATCATCAGGACGTATCTTACTTCCATTTTCTAAGAGAAGTAAATCACCATCTTCTTTTGCTATTTCTCTGATATCACCAGCAAGAATGTTATGTCCATTTTCTAATAGAATACCATCGCCACTTCCTTCATTTATAAGTCTACCCTCAACTCTAGCAACTACTGCAGAAGCATTTGCACCCAAACCACCATTTGCATATGTTAGTGGATCATCTAATGCATAATCTCTACCTCTTTGCTCAATAACATACTCTTGAACACCACCTTTACCAACTGCATTAATATCAAACTGTGCAGAACTACCTATTTCTTCATGTATGGTAGTATCACCATTTTCTTGAAGAATTTTATCACCGTCTTCTTTGACAATGTTAGGAGTTTGATTAGAAGTAACAAGTGGATCACCAGTAATATAGTATGCACCAGCAGTTGGTATATCAACACCAGTAATAATATTATCAATGATACCTGTAACTGTACCGCTATCTGTTGGTATTGTAACTGTCTGACCAGCAACAAAAGCACCAGATAGAGAATTTTGAGTAAGAGTTAGTTGATAAACTGTATTTGCTCCAACAGCAAATGCGATAAAGTTCTCAATCAATCCAGTTGATAAGTTAATATTAATATCACTTGGATTATTCGCTTGCGTTATCTGCTTACCTACAATCTGTGATATATTAGTTACATCACCAGAAATACTTTTGATGTTGATAATAGTATCTGAAGTAAATTTACCATCAGACACACGCAACATATCTACTTTTGGATAGTATACAGAAACTTCTTCATTAAACAACATTCTGAATAATAGAATAAGTGCTTTATCTGTTCCCTTTGATTGATAAAATTCTTTGATATTTTTGAGAAGATTTCTCTTGTCATTAAGAATGGAATCTGGAATATCTACTAGATAATTTTCTTTGAAATATGTTACAAATGCATCAAGAGTAGTATCAATGTCGTTGACTATTCTAGCACTACGAGTTGCCTCAATAGCATTACCTTGCTGTTCCATCCACTCATAGTATGCTTCAAGAAAAGTTACAAAGGTTGTATGGTCACTTTGAACAAACTCTGGTAGTTGGTCAGAGATTATTGCTGAGACTTGTCCTTTAATATTATCGTTAGCAAGACCATTGTACATTAGTATGAACTTCCACCGCTACCTGAACTTCCGCTTCCGCTACTTCCGCTACTTCCGCTACTTCCACTACTACTTGAACTTCCGCTACTTCCAGAAGTTCCCGTTATCGCTGATGCGGCACCAGCAAGACCAGATCCACCTGTATTACTTAATTCATTACTTGATGATGTTTGATAATCAACACCAGCAGAGGATTCACCAGTTGCAACTTTATCTACAATTGTATTCACTGTAATATCACTCTCATTAATTTCTAATAGTACGTTACGAACACTTACAATATCGTTAGAGTTTAGTGTCACAAATATTTTAACTTGATTTTCATCTAGTACTGTACTAGTAATATTTAGTTGGTCAACAATAATCTTACCTGTGGCATAATCAATCTGACCTTGTGTAGAATTCACATAAACTTTAGTTGATGAACCTTCTTCAAGATAATATGAACGAACATTACCTGCTCCGTCATCATCTAGATATAGAGTTTGAGTTCTACCTGCAATATTGAAACCTGTTGATGATATATTTGTAGGTGACCCTGCCCCTTGTGTAAAGATAGGATTATAAAAATTAATAGTATATTTACTTTCGTTATTTAATATTGCATCAAAATATCTTTGACATCTAATGGTAGTTACGTTAGAGACAATACCTTTATCTGCCCTATCAATAACATTAACAAACTTAGAATATCTGAAAACACTATCAAATGATTTTATCTCTGTGTTTGAATAATTTAGAATATCTTGTCTTACTTTTGATGATATATCTGTGTAACTAGAACTTGTTACATTTGGATTCCAATATACATTTACTGTAGGAATAATATCAATGTACACCGGATCAATAATTTCAGGTGTGATAGAGACCATATTCTTACCTGCTAAAACAGAATTTTTAATTCCGTCTTTTGTAGATGTAGTTAATGTTCTACCAGTTTTAGGTTTTATAGATAAGAAAACTTTACCATAGATAGGCGGGTCATTATCTTCACCACCCCACACTTGCATCGTATCAACATTATTATATAACTTAGGAAGAATTATCTTATAATCTTCTGCTGTTACTGCACGATTTTGTGCAGAATATGACTTAGGAGCATTGAACTTAATACTTTCGATGCTTTCTCTACTCGCACCATTCTGCGAATTGATAACAGTAGTGATTGTTGCATTTGTAGAACCACCAACCGAACTTTGTAGTGTAAATGCATTTGCACCATTTGCTTCATCTTCATTACAAACAATATACTCAATGATGACTATATTACCATCATCTAGTGCTTTACCTAAAACATTATCACCAAAACTAAGTTCATAATATCCATTTTCAACAGCATCCAAGAAATATACTTCAGATTGAGAAGTAACCTCTAAGAAATCATTTGCTTTACTAAATGTTCTCTGTGTTACATCTGCTACTGACGTTTGTACTTTTACAGCAATAGTTGATGTATCAATATTTTCATCTGTTAGTAAAAATCTTTGTGCAGGGTCTAAGGAATCTTTTGTATATTGTAAGTTAAGAAGAGTTCCCTCTTTAATATCAATATTTGTAAACGTATATACACCTTCTGTTGGTACAATTGTTACGTCAGAAGTTGTAACAAATTGATAGTTGACATCATTAACACGACTTCTAAAAACAGTACCCTTAGGCATTGTGAGTGTAGTAGGTGCACCAGCAGGTGAATTGATTGTTGCATTTATTCTTGCTTCTGATGATGTAGATGACCTTGGAGTATAACCTAAATGCTTTGCAAGTGATATAACGCTATCTCTCTTGACGGCACTATCAAGAAACATTTCGTTTGCTACCATGTTAGCATATACTGCATTATAGTGTGTATTATATGAAAGAACGTCTAGCAACGTATTCATCGCTGAACCTTCAAAGTTATAATCTTTGAAAGTCTCTTGTGACTTCATATATGATTTCAGATTTGTTTTTATATCGTTGAAATCTAGTTCTGTAACTCTTAATCTTTTTGTAGTTTGTGCCATTTATCTCGTCCTTACTAAAAAGGTCTCAAATACCTCGGACCCTGTGAAATTTACAACATAGAAAAAAATCCTCACTCTGTAAGTATTAGTATCTGCTTCATCAAATACTTGTACATCTTCAATTCTCGCTCTAGGTTCATGATTATCTATGACCTCACGAATTGACTTCTCTATTAATCTTCTTGTCATAGGAGTATTGTTCTCAAACAACAAGTCTGCAATCGATGAACCAAGATAAGGTTGAAAAGGTCTTTCAAAATACCTAGTCTGAATAAGTGATTTCATAGACTGCTTCACTGCTTCTACATCACTCTTACGAGCAACATCTGATGTAGTAGACAGTCTAGTAAAGTTAAAGTCTAAATCCTTAAAATCTGCGGTTTTTCTTGTTACAGTCGTTGCCATACTACTATTTATACCTCTTATCCGCCAGCAAATACGTTAGATGAACCAGTTGAGACTGAAGTGCAACCACTTACCTTATCACCAACTCTACCACAACCTTTATTGTTTACAAATACAGTTGATGAACCTGTTGCTATAGGTGCCGAATGTGTAGGACATGGTGGTTCATCAGGCGGAAGTTTATGAGTTGTATTCTTATCTCCCTGTCTGCTAATACCTGTGCCATTGCAAAACACATTGCTACTTCTTTGGTCTCTCTTAGGAGTTGAACAGTGTATTACATCTGCATCAACGCTGTCACCTCTACAAACTGCTGGCATTATAGTCTCTCTCTAGAAAATATCTCTCTAAACTTTGTGTGAAAAGTAGCAATCAAATCATG
>Ga0160423_10000251_pt1 | contig 42819 bp, 37 predicted proteins | sample CRUFie14St8metaG_FD_108191 | JGI IMG/M metagenome (GOLD analysis project Ga0160423, IMG submission 108191) | Marine microbial communities from the Costa Rica Dome - CRUD Field 142mm St8 metaG | ecosystem: Environmental > Aquatic > Marine > Oceanic > Photic zone | place: Costa Rica: the Eastern...
GCGTGCAAATATAATATCAAATATGAATTTTACATCTTCATTTCTTATAAATTTGCTTCTTATATATCATTATGAGAGCATTTAAATTAGTTTTACTTGGTTACATGGGTTCAGGAAAAACAACAATTGGTAAATATTTAAAGCAGGATTTGAACTATAAATTATACGATTTAGATAATTATATTGAGGAAAAATGGGATTTAAATATTTCAGATATTTTTCAAACAAAAGGGGAATTATATTTTAGAAAAATTGAAAACAAAGCTTTGAAAGAAATTTTAGATCTAAAAGGTCCAATGATTATTTCTCTAGGAGGAGGTACACCTTGTTATTACAATAACATAGATTATATAAATAACCGAGAAGAAAATTTGACATTTTATCTTAAATCTTCTGTAGATTCAATAAGCAATAGACTTTTAAATGATAAAAATAATAGGCCTTTAATTAATAATCTAAAAAACATTGATGAAATTAAAGGATACGTCAATAAACACTTATTCGAAAGAAATCAATTTTATTTTAAAGCTAAACACATAATATCTACCGATAAAAAAAATCTTAAAACAATAGTTGCTGAAATTAAAACTTATCTAACTTAAATAGATACCAATTTCATTCCCTTCTAAAATTACACTTATATGTTCGTTCACTGATGTTGAGAGTGAAATACCTTTAAAGTCTGCTTTGATTGGAAACTTTTTATGACTTCTATTTACCATAACAGCAGTTTGAATTTTTTTTACTGGAATTTTTAAAAAGTATGATACTGCATAAATAAGAGTGGATCCTGTATTTAGTACGTCATCTACAATTATAATTGACTTATTTTTAATTTCTTCCAATGAAATATCACTCTCTACAACATTTAAAAGCTTTTTCTTTTTAATTGTTAAGGAAACAAAAATTAGATTTAAATCACAAATCGATTTTATTGAATTTCCAATTAAATTTCTAAAAATTTTACCAGGATTTCCAATACCGACAATAACAATTGACTTTTCGTCAATATTGTTTTCATAAATTTGATAAGCAATTCTTTTTACACTTGATTTTATAGCAAGACCATCTTTAATTTTATTTCCAAGCATCATCACTACTTTTTATTTCAATTAATCATTTAAATCTTTATCAAAACGTATATTATCAATTTCACGTCTTTCCTTTTTTGTAGGTCTACCCCTTCCTTGCTCTCTGAAAATATTTGACGAAAGCTTTCTTAGACTTTCGATTTCTATAATTGAATTATCTGTTTTTTCAATGCAATATAGAGCAACTAATTTAGCACTTATACGATTTTTTGGTAAATTAAAAATCTCAAATGTTTTCCATATTTGATTTTTTCTGATTTTAATCAAATCTGTTGGGACTACTTCTCTAGAGGGCTTGACATTTTTATCATTAATCTGAACGTGACCATTTTTACAAGCATGACTAGCTATATTTCTTGATTTAAATTGTCTTACATTATATAAATATTGATCAACTCTCATTTATAAATCTTAACTAACTTCAAACAAAAATAAAGGAAAATTGTATCTTTCACGATCAAAAAAAAAATTCTTGAAAAAAATAATTTACACCCTACTTTTTATTTTTTTCGTTTTGTCTTGCAATAATGACGAAAATGAAATCATTCCACCAAGAGAGGAGTCCGATCAAGTCATCCAGGATAAGAATAACATTGAAACTTTTTTATCCACACATTTCTATAATTATGAAGAATTCCAAAATAATGATATTATTCCAGAATTAGTTTTTGATACAATAAGTGCCGAAAATTCAAATAAAATACCTTTAATTAACCAAGTATTAAAGCAAACTGCAAATTATACAACAAACGAAGGAGAAACTATTGAGCACCCTATTTATGCACTTATTGCAAATGAAGGAATTGGGAACTCACCAACTAAAGCAGACTCTGTTTATTTATCTTATGAGGGCATTCTTTTGGACAAAACTCTTTTTGATAGATCTTTTGCACCAATATGGTTCGATTTAACAACTGTTGTACAAGGATTTAGAGAGGGGATGCCAAATTTAAGACCAGGTGAATTTTCTGTTGATAGTAATAACGTTACTACATTCGAAAATTATGGATATGGAGCTATATTCATGCCATCTAGATTGGCTTATTATAATAATGCTTCAGGATTAATACCTGAATATTCTTCACTAATTTTTAAAATAAAAATGTTTTTAGTTAAAGAAACTGATCATGATGGTGATGGTATACCTTCAGGGGAAGAATATGATAACGATGGAAATGGACTCCCTGATGATAACGATGAAGATGGAAGACCTGATTACTTAGATAATGATGATTTATAGTTTATAAGATAATCCAATACTCCAAACATTGGATCTAGTATCAATTCTGCCAGATATTGGTACACCATTTTGTTCCAATAAATTTAGCTCATTTTCGTTTATACCACGGTCAAATCTTAAATCTGCATTAAGTGGTCCTAGATGCGCTCTTAAACCAAAGTGAATTCCCAAAGATGTCTTTTGTTCTAGAGCAGATAAACTAAAATTTTCAATTTCGGGTTCAAAATTGTATTGAAGTGTAGGACCTGAAAAAATGCTTATTATGGGTAATAATTTGAAACCTAATGATATAGGTGCTTCTAATTTTGATTGACTCAAAGAAATTGATTCAAATGTACTATTTAGATAAGAAAATTGTAATTCAGGACGCAAATACAAAAAAAGAAGTTTCAAAGATGCGTATCCTCCAAAAAAATATCCATTTTTATTTTCATTAATTAAAGCTAAAGATGATAAATCGGATGATGCACTTGTAATGTCTCCAGAGGCATTAAGACTTATACCTGCCTTTATCCCATAATTTAACTGACCAAAGGACTTAAATGATATTATAAAAATAAGAAATGTTGATATTATTAGTTTCATCATTTAAAATAGAATTTATTTTCGATTTTTTAATATTAATACTTTTCTAATAATTGCTTCTTTATCTAGGCCATATTTTTTCATTAGTTGTGATGGTGTTCCAGATTCTCCGAAAGTATCTTCTGTAGCAATAAATTCCATAGGACATGGATAATTTTTGACAATTATTCTTGAAATACTTTCACCTAGACCCCCTAGATAATTGTGCTCTTCAGCACTTACTAAACATCCTGTTTTTTTTACTGATTCCAAAATGATTTCATCATCAAGCGGCTTAATGGTATGGATATTTATTATTTCAGCATCAATATTTTGTTTTTCTAATTCTTTTGCAGCTTGTAAAGATTCCCAAACTAAGTGTCCCGTTGCTACAATTGTAACATCTTTTCCAGGCTTAAGTAATATTCCTTTTCCGATTTTAAAACCTAAATCATCAGTTGTAAAGTTGGGAACCGAAGGACGTCCGAATCTTAAATATACAGGGCCTTTATGTTCAGCAACAGCTAGGGTTGCACTTTTTGTTTGGTTAAAATCACAAGTATTTATAACAGTCATACCTGGGAGCATTTTCATTAATCCAATATCTTCTAAAATTTGGTGAGTTGCTCCATCTTCTCCAAGTGTTAATCCAGCATGTGAAGCACAAATCTTAACATTTTTTCCAGAGTACGCAATTGATTGTCTAATTTGATCATATACACGACCTGTTGAAAAATTAGCAAAAGTTCCTGTAAAAGGTATTTTGCCTCCTATAGTGAGTCCAGCTGCAATTCCCATCATATTAGCTTCAGCAATTCCGATTTGAAAAAAACGATTAGGATATTCATCTATAAATTTTTGCATTTTTAAAGACCCAACAAGATCAGCACAAAGAGCAACAACGTTTTGATTCGTTTTTCCTAATTCATAAAGACCTTCTCCAAAACCTGAACGAGTGTCTTTATTTCCTTGATTTATATAATTCATCATTTAAGTTTGTACGAAGACTAGTAATCTCCTATGGTTTCTTTATTTTGGCTTAATGCTATTTTTAGTTGTTCATTATTTGGAGCTTTTCCATGCCAGGCATGAGTATTCATCATGAAGTCAACTCCATTACCCATTTCTGTTTTCATTAAAATCACAATAGGTTTTCCATAGCCAAGTTTTGTTTTAGCTATTTTGATTTTATTGATTACTTCATTTATTGAATTTCCATCATTTAGTTCTATAACCTCCCATCCAAATGAAATAAATTTATTGTTTAGGTCACCCAAGTCTAGTACATCATCGGTATTTCCATCTATTTGTCTTCCATTAAGATCAATAGTAGCAATGAGGTTGTCTACTTTATTAGCAGCTGCGTACATAATAGCTTCCCAATTTTGTCCTTCCTGTAACTCTCCATCTCCCATCAACACAAAAACTGTTTTAGAGTCTTTATCTAATTTTTTTGTTAATGCAGATCCAATTGCTACAGACAATCCCTGACCTAATGAGCCAGAAGCTACTCTAATACCAGGAAGACCTTCGTGTGTAGTAGGGTGACCCTGTAATCTCGAATTAATTAATCGAAAAGTATTAAGCTCTTCTATAGGAAAAAATCCTCTACGAGCTAAAACACTGTAAAAAACTGGTGATATGTGACCATTTGAGAGAAAAAAAATATCTTCGTTTTTACCATCAATCTTAAAAGGCAGGGTGAATTCCAATTGATCAAAAAAAAGAGATACAAAAAATTCAGCACAACCTAGTGATCCTCCAGGATGACCAGAATTAACTTTATGAACCATTCTTAATATATCTCTTCTTACTTGTATTGTTGTTTTTTCAAGTAATTTTAAATCTGGCATCTTAATAAGTTGTAAAACAAAAATAACCCATGTACATACATTATCAAAGTGCTATTTCTTTTTTTTGTTGGCATAATTTAAGAAGTAATTAACAATAATTTTCGAACGCTTAGTTCATTAATTGTATATTATATTTGTAGCAGATGAAATTTAAACTCCTAACTACTGATAGTAAAACAAATGCTCGTGCAGGCCAAATAACTACAGATCACGGAAAAATAGAGACTCCAATCTTTATGCCAGTAGGGACTCTAGCAACAGTAAAAGGAGTCCATCAGAGAGATTTAAAAAACGTAATTAATTCAGATATTATACTCGGGAATACATATCATTTGTATCTCCGTCCTGGAACAAAAATTATTAATAGAGCAGGGGGTATTCATAAATTTATGGGTTGGGACAGACCAATATTAACTGACTCTGGAGGTTATCAAGTTTATTCTCTTTCTACAAATAGAAAAATTAAAGAAAATGGTGTTAAGTTCAAATCTCACATTGATGGTTCTTATCATTTATTTACACCAGAGAATGCTATTGAAATTCAAAGACTTATTGGTGCTGATATAATAATGGCATTTGATGAGTGCACACCATTTCCTTGTGAATATAATTATGCTAAAAGCTCAATGGAAAGAACTCACAGGTGGCTTGATCGTTGCATTGAAGCTAATAAAAAATATTCTTACAATTATGATTATGAACAGACACTTTTTCCAATAGTTCAAGGGAGTACATACGCAGAATTAAGAAAAGAGTCTGCTCATTTTATTTCAGAAAAAAATGCAGCAGGAAATGCTATAGGAGGATTATCAGTAGGTGAACCCTCTGAAGAAATGTACTCAATGGCTTACGAGGTGTGTGAAATTTTACCTAAAAATAAACCACGATATTTAATGGGAGTTGGCACCCCAGCGAATCTTTTAGAAAATATTGCGATTGGAGTTGACATGTTTGATTGTGTTTTACCTACCAGAAATGCACGAAACGGGATGATATTTACCTCAGATGGTATTATAAATATCAAAAATGAAAAATGGAAAAGTGATTTTACTCTCTTAGACAATTCAAATTACAGCTTTGTAGATACAGATTATACAAAAGCTTATCTCAGACATCTATTTACTGTTAACGAAATGCTAGGCAAACAAATTGCAACAATTCATAATTTGAGTTTTTATCTTTGGTTAGTTCGTGAAGCAAGAAATAAAATTTTAGAAGGTAATTTTAGAATTTGGAAAGAAAAAATGGTTAGGCAATTACAAATTCGTTTATAGATGAAACTAATTGATTCTTACATAATTAAACGTTATTTAGGCACTTTTTTTGTAATGATTTTATTATTTATTCCAATAGGTATAATGGTAGATTTAGCAGAAAAAATTGACAAAATAAAAGAAAAGGAAGTTCCTTTATTAGCTATTTTTGATTATTATGTTGATTTCACTTGGTATTTTGCGAATCTTCTTTTTCCTATTTTTTTATTTCTCTCTGTTATATGGTTTACTTCAAGACTAGCAAATAATACAGAGGTAATAGCAATATTAAGTTCAGGAATTTCATTTTTTAGATTTCTTCGTCCATTTTTAATTAGTGCAACTTTAATAGCACTTTTCGCTTTTTTTGCTGGAATGTATATAGTTCCAAAATCAAATCAAGGATTTAATGACTTTCGATACAAATATTTAGTTAAAAAAGAAGCAAGAAATACTGATAAGGTTTTTTTGCAAATTAATGATGATGAATTTATATACGTAAACAACTATGATCCAATCAGAAAACAAGCTTCTGATTTTACACTAGAAAATTTTAACGAGAATAAATTGAATTTCAAAATAAGTTCCAGAAGGATTAGATGGATAGAGAAAGATAGTCTGTTTAGAATGTTTAATTATAAAAAAAGAGTTTTTCTAGGTGATAAAGAAATTTTGGAAACTAGCATTCGTAAAGACACGATTTTTGATTTTAATATTAATGATTTAGCACCTGTAAATTATATAGCTGAAACTCTAACTTTTTCAGATCTTAATCAATTTATAAAAGATGAAAGGTTAAGGGGGTCATCCTTAATTAATAACCATCTTTTAGTTAGGCATAAAAGATGGAGTATACCAATTTCAGCCTTTATACTAACTCTAATCGCAGTTTCTGTATCATCATTCAAGCGTCGAGGAGGTATGGGAGTAAACCTAGCCTTTGGTATTACACTCGGCTTTCTATTCATTTTTTTTGATAAAATTTTTGGAGTTATGGTAAATAAATCTTCATTTTCACCATTTATTGCTGCATGGCTTCCATTATTTATTTTTGGCCTATTGGCTTTTTTTTTATTGAGAAATGCTAAACGATAAAAATAAGAATCTTTTAATATATCATTTTTTGGTAATTATTTTTGGATTTGCCTCTATTCTTGGTAAACTAATCTCCATAGATGCTTTACCGCTTACAATATATAGAATGTCTATTGCTTTTGTTGGACTTGCAGTTTATTTTTTAATTATAAATCCAAAATATTTTTATTTAAATCGTTCAATGTGGGGTAAAGTTATTTTAGGTGGATTTTTTATTGGTTTACATTGGTTTACTTTCTTTTATGCTATAAAAATTGCTGGTGTTTCTTTAACTCTAAGTATGATGGCGTCAGGAGCTTTGATTACAGCATTAATAGATCCTTTATTAAATGGAAGGAAAATACTAAAACATGAAGTTTTTTTTGGTGGATTTGCAGCAGTTGGAATTGGTGTAATATATCAAGCAGAATTTGAACATTTTTTTGGTATTACTATAGCGTTTTTATCAGCTTTTTTGTCAGCTCTATTTACAATATTAAATGGACAAATGGTAAAAAAAGCAAGGCCTATAACTTTATCATTTTATGAATTAACTATTGGGTCATTTTTAGGTTTAATTTTATCATGTTTTTCTGATAATATCAATATTGAAAGTTTTAAGATATCTGGTATGGATTTATTATGGTTGCTTATTTTAGGATTAGTTGGTACTTCTTTTGCTTTTAATTTGTCAATAAAAGTTATGAAATATTTATCACCATTTACAGTAATGATGGTGATTAATCTCGAACCAATTTATGGTGTTTTACTATCTTTAGTTATATGGAAAGAAAAGTCTTTTTTAAGTACAAGCTTTTATTTAGGTTTTTTGATTGTTATGGGATCAATATTCTTAAGTGCTCTCTACAAGAAATTTAGAATGAATAATAATTAGAGCTATTGTAAAGAATTTTTAAATTTGTAATAATGTATCATTATGGAATACTTAGATTTTGAATTACCTATTAAAGAATTACATGATCAACTTGAAAAATGTAAGTTAATAGGTGAGGAAAGCAAGATAGATGTTTCTGAAACATGCCTTCAAATAGAAAAAAAACTAAAAAAAAAGAAAGAAGAAATATATTGTAATTTATCTGCATGGCAAAGAGTACAACTGTCAAGACACCCCTCAAGACCCTATACATTAGATTATATTAATGCATTAAGTGGCCAAACTTTTCTTGAGCTACATGGTGATAGAAACGTTATGGATGACAAAGCCATGGTTGGCGGTTTAGGTAAAATTGAAGATCAGTCTTTTATGTTTATTGGAACACAAAAGGGATACAACACTAAAACACGCCAATACAGAAATTTTGGAATGGCAAATCCAGAAGGTTATCGAAAAGCCCTTAGATTAATGAAATCTGCTGATAAATTTAATATCCCTATAGTGACACTTGTAGATACACCTGGGGCATTTCCAGGTTTAGAAGCCGAGGAGCGAGGACAAGGAGAGGCTATTGCTAGAAACATATACGAAATGATGTCTTTATCTGTTCCAATAATTGTAATAATAATTGGTGAAGGGGCATCTGGAGGAGCCTTAGGTATAGGAGTTGGAGACGAAATATTTATGTTAGAAAATACTTGGTATTCAGTTATTTCACCAGAGTCTTGTTCCTCTATACTTTGGAGAAGTTGGGAATATAAAGAAAATGCTGCTGAAGCGCTGAAATTAACATCCAAAGACATGCTTAAAAATAAATTGATTGACAAAATAATTAAAGAACCTTTGGGCGGAGCTCATTATGATAAAGAAGAAACTTTTAATCAAGTAAAAAAAGAAATACTTTCTTCATTTAAAAGAATTAAAAAATTAAATACAAAAGAAAGAATTGACAAACGACGTGAAAAATTTATTTCAATGGGTAATGTTTCAGAATAATTTTTTGTTTTTAACAATTTTTTGTCACTTATAAACATCCATTTCTTCATAGTTAGAAGATAAACTTTATTAAAACTTATTATATAAGTCCTTACTTTTATAACATGGAAGAAAAAAAACATTTAGGGCTTAAAAAAATTGCTAATAACCCATCTGTTATTGATCTTCAGCAGGGTAAAATACCACCTCAAGCAACTGACCTTGAGGAGGCAGTTTTAGGAGCAATGTTGATAGATAAAAAAGGAGTTGATGAAGTAATTGATCTTTTGCAGCCTGAAGCATTTTACAAATTACCTCATAAATACATTTTCGAAACTATTTATCAACTATTTCATGATTCTGAACCAATAGACTTATTGACTGTTTCAGCTGCTTTAAGAAAAACCGGAAGACTCGAGTCTGTAGGAGGGGAATTTTATTTAGTACAGCTTTCTCAAAGAGTTGCATCATCTGCTCACATAGAATTTCATGCGCGTATTATTTTACAAAAATTTATTCAGCGTAGTTTAATTAGGATTTCAAATGAAATTATCGAAAATGCTTACAAAGATAGTACTGATGTTTTTGATTTATTAGATGAAGCTGAATCTAAACTATATGATGTAACTCAGGGAAATATAAAAAAATCATCAGAGTCTGCCCAAAATTTGGTCTTAGAAGCAAAAAAGCGAATCGAGGATATTTCTAAGAGAGAAGGTTTAAGTGGTATTAGTACTGGTTTTGAAAAATTAGATAAGTTGACTTCCGGGTGGCAACCAAGTGATTTGATTATTATCGCTGCTAGACCAGGGATGGGAAAAACTGCATTAACATTATCAATGGCAAGAAATATAGCTGTTATTAAAGAAATTCCTGTTGCCTTCTTTTCATTAGAAATGTCTTCAGTTCAATTAATAACCCGTTTAATTTCTGCTGAGACTGGTTTATCATCTGAAAAACTTAGAACAGGTAAACTTGCAAATCATGAATGGCAACAACTTAATGTTAAAGTAACAGATTTAGAAAAAGCTCCTTTATACATAGATGATACACCATCATTATCTATATTTGACTTGCGTGCAAAATCAAGAAGACTTGCATCTCAGCATGGAATTAAATTAATAATTGTTGATTACCTTCAATTAATGACGGTAGGTTCATCCAATAGAGCAGGAAATAGAGAGCAAGAAATTTCTATAATCTCTAGAAATTTAAAGGCATTATCAAAAGAATTAAACATACCTGTAATAGCTCTATCACAGTTGTCTCGAGCAGTTGAAACAAGAGGTGGAACAAAAAGACCTATGTTATCTGACCTCAGAGAGTCAGGAGCAATTGAGCAAGATGCAGATATAGTTTCATTTATTTATCGTCCAGAATATTATAATATAGACGAATGGGATGATGTGGATCACTCCCCAGCAGAAGGTCAAGCGGAACTTATAGTTGCAAAGCATAGAAATGGTGGATTGGATAATATTCGTCTAAAATTTATTGCTCATTTAGGAAAATTTGAAGATATGGACACTTTCGACGCTCCATTTGAATTTCATTCAAAAATGAATCCAAGTTTGGATAAAATATCAAGTGACAATTTTCCAAAACCAGATGACATATTTGGTCAATCAGATGATGATGAAACTGAATCGCCTTTTTAAATTATTAAATATCTATTTTCAATAAAAGATCAGTTTGATTATCATCGCCTAATAAAAATGAATGTTTAGAAAACATTTTGAATCCCATGTGTTTGTAAAATTCAATCGCATTTTTATTATATTCCCAAACCCCTAACCAAATTTTCTTATAACCTTTTTTCCTTCCAATTTGAAAAATATTTTCAAACGCCTTTCTTCCGTAACCTTTTCTTGAATGTTTAGATAAAAGATATATTCTTTCAACCTCAAAAGCTTTATCAATAAAAATTTCTTCAGTTTGTGCAGATCCAAAATTTAGTTTTGTGTAGCCTATTATTTTGTTATTAACTATAATAAAATAAAAATAGGAATTCATATTATTGAGTTCCTTTTTTAAGTTGGCAAGACTCATTTTTGCATCTAGATATTGTTTAATATTTTCTTCTTTATTTTGAGATGCAAAAGTTTCAATAAATGTTTTTACAGAAATATCCCTTAAAATATCTAGTTTGTCATTTCGAATCCTTTCAAAATTTAAATCCATTATTTAATTACTCCCATTAGTTTTAAATCATTTTCTAATTGAGATGGATTATTAAATTTTATCGTATTAATTCCAATTTCTTTAGCTGCAAATATGTTTCTTTCATTGTCATCTATAAATAATGAGTTTGCAGCTTTTAAATTATACCTTTCTAGTGTTAAATAGTAAATTTTTTTAAAAGGTTTTCTTGTTTTTTCTGTACCTGAAACTACAATTCCCTCAAACCAATGAAGAAAATCATATCTTTTTAGTGCAATAGGAAAAGTTTCAGCACTCCAATTTGTTAAAGCTATTACTTTGTAATTTGTGTTTTTTACAATTTTCTTTAAGATTGAAACTGAATCTTCTATTGCACCACCAAGCATTTCTTCCCATCTTCCGTAATACATTTGAATTAAATTTTCATATTCTGGGAAAAGTTTTATCCGATCCTCTGTAGCTTTTTTTAAAGGATATCCTGCATCTTGATTTTCATTCCAATCAAAAGTGCAAACTTTATTGTAAAATTCTTTCATTTTTTCTTTATTTCCCTGAAACTCGTTGAGAAAAACATAGTCAGGATTCCAATCAATTAAAACCCCACCTAAGTCAAAAATAATGTTGTTTATTTTCATTAAAAATTATTTAAATTCTTTTGTCCCATAGTCATTAAATATGCCTTTAAAAATGAATCAATTTCTCCATTCATCACTCCATCAATATCAGTTGTTTCATGTTGTGATCTAACGTCTTTAACTAATTTATACGGATGCATGACATAGTTTCTTATTTGAGAACCCCATTCAATTTTCTTTTTTGCTGCTTCAATTTTATCTCTTGCAGCTAATTTTTTTTGTAATTCAATTTCGTAAAGCTGTGATTTTAATAACTGCATTGCTTTGTTTTTATTTTCGAGCTGAGATCTTGTTTCTGAATTTTCTATAATAATTCCTGTAGTATGATGCCTCAAACGAACTGCAGTTTCAACTTTATTCACATTTTGTCCCCCAGCACCACTTGCTCTCATTGTTTCCCACGAATAGTCTGACTGATTAATTTCAATTTGAATATCATCTTCAACTAATGGATATACATAAACTGAAACAAAAGATGTATGACGTTTGGCATTACTATCGAATGGAGATATTCTCACAAGACGATGTACCCCATTTTCTCCTTTTAACCATCCAAAAGCATACTCCCCCTCAAACTCGAGTGTAACAGTTTTAATTCCAGCGACATCACCAGATTGATTATTTAATTCCCTTATTTTTAAGCCTTGTTTCTCTCCCCACATTAAATACATTCTCATTAGCATCTCAGCCCAATCACAACTCTCCGTACCACCTGCTCCTGCTGTAATTTGAATTACAGCACTTAAATTATCACCTTCATCAGAAAGCATATTTCGAAATTCTAAGTTCTCTAGATGTTCTAAAGTAATATTATATGATTTTTCTAATTCAGAACTTGTAGCATCACCACTTTTTTCAAATTCAATTAATACCTCAAATTCTTCGAGAGAATCTTTAATTAAATTATAATCAGAAACCCATTTTTTGAGGTTCTTAAGTTTTTTCATATGAATTTCTGCTCTCTCAGAATCATTCCAAAAATCAGGGGATAGAGTTTTTTCTTCTTGATTGGTAATCTCAATTTTTTTACCATCAATGTCAAAGATAGTGGTTTAATGCACTTAGACGTTTTTTTAAAATATTAAGGTGGTCTGTAGTTATCATTCTTTAAATAAAATTAAAAAATTTTCGTACAAAATATTTAATTACTTTAACAATACAAAAGCTTTTTAGTAAGAATCATTCATTTGTTTTTAGTATTTTTATTTACACCAACTTGGATATAAATGAAAAATATAATTTTTATAATATCTCTTTTTTTTATTGGTCAAAATTTAGTTGGGCAAGGAAAAAATAAATCTAAAATTCCTTCAGTTTTAGATCAAACAAATAAGTTTGAAGGTTTTTTTGATTTCAATTATGATGAAAAAAATGACATAATTTATTTAACTGTAAAGCAACTAAACAAAGAATTTCTTTACATAAATAGCTTAAGTTCAGGAGTTGGAAATAATGACGTTGGACTTGATAGGGGGCAACTTGGAAATGAAAGGATTGTTTATTTCTCTAAATCTGGTAATAAACTCATGCTAATTCAACCGAATTTGCGATATCGTTCAAGTTCTGACAATTCATTAGAACAACGTTCTATTGAAGAAGCTTTTGCGAAATCTGTTTTATTTGGGTTTCCTATATTGGAGAATAATAACAATGGTTATATTATTGATTTAACGCCGTTTCTTATGCAAGACACCCATGGCGTTAAAAAACGTTTAAATGATCTTGGCGAAGGTGACTTTGAAATCGACAGTCTAAGATCAGCTGTAAATTTAAGTAGAACTAAAGCTTTCCCGAACAATGTAGAGTTTGATATGATGCTTACTTATGAGGGAACCAATCCTGGAATTTTAGTCAGCTCTGTTACTCCTACTCCTGAAGCTTTAACAATTAACCAACATCATTCTTTTGTTGCTCTACCTGACTCAAATTATAAACCTAGATACTTTGATCCTCGATCGGGATGCAATGCACTTACTTTTTTTGACTACACTACACCAGTTAGTAAGGCAACAAAAACTCAATATGTTTATAGACATCGTTTGAAAAAGAAAAACCCTAGTGCTGTTATGAGTGAACCAACAGAGCCAATAATATATTATTTAGATAATGGAACACCTGAACCTGTAAGATCAGCTCTTATTGACGGAGGACTATGGTGGAATCAAGCTTTTGAAAGTATCGGCTTTAAAAATGCTTTTCAAGTCAAAATGTTGCCTGAAAATGCAGACCCACTTGATGTTAGATATAACGTTATTCAATGGGTTCATCGCTCAACAAGAGGATGGAGTTATGGCTCAACTGTTTCTGACCCAAGAACTGGGGAAATAATAAAAGGTCATGTTAGTTTAGGAAGCCTAAGGATTCGACAGGACTTCATGATAGCATTGGGACTTTTAGAAAAACCATTTTCATCTGAGTCGAATAAGGAGGAAGATGCTTTAAAAATGTCATTGGCCAGAATTCGTCAGCTATCAGCTCATGAAATTGGTCATACATTAGGTTTTGCCCATAATTTCACTTCAAGTGCTAATAAAAGATCATCTGTAATGGATTATCCTCATCCAAATATTGAATTAAATGGTGATAAGATATCATTATCTAATGCTTATGAAGAAGGTATAGGTGAGTGGGATAAAGTTAGTGTTGCTTACTCTTACAGTGACTTTCCAGAAAGTGTGAATGAACAAGACGCACTAAATAAGATCATTGAAAAAAGCTCAATTGATGGACATCGTTTTATTACAGATAAAGATGCTCGCCCTATCGGAGGTGCTCATCCAATAGCTCATCTATGGGACAATGGAAAAATTGCAACTGATGAATTAGAACGATTAATGAAAATACGCGAAATAGCACTTAATAATTTATCAATAGACCATTTACGTGAGGGAGAAACTTATAGTACACTTGAGGACCGTTTAGTTCCAATATATCTATTACATAGATATCAGATAGAAGCAGTAGTTAAATTAATTGGGGGAATAGATTACGACTATGCTGTAAAAGGGGATATAGATTATCAAGTTAAAACTGTAGATTCATCTATTCAAAGAAATGCATTATTTGGATTTTTGAATTCACTAAAACCACAAAATTTAGAAATTCCTTCTTCACTTAGGGATCTAATTCCACCGAGATCATTTTCTAATCCTAGGACTAGAGAAAATTTCCTTTCTCAAACAGGGGTATCATTTGATTATTTAGGAATAGCCAGTACTCTATCAGATGCTTTGATCAGCATGTTATTACATCCAGAGCGAGCTAATCGTTTAGTTACACAACACGGCTTTGATCCAACCCAGCTTTCATTAAAAGAAACTTTTGATAAACTAATAGATTTTTACTTTAAGGTAAATCCTAGAAATTATCATCAAAAACAACTAAATCATATAGTAAAAGCAAACATTTTAAAACACTTAATGTACCTTGGCAAAAATCCAAATTCAAATTCAATTGTTAAGGTGATAGTTTATGACCAATTAGTTTCTCTTGATAATTGGTTAGCAGGAAAAGAGGAAGATGCTTTTAATAATTTTTATAGAGCACAAATCGATCAATATTTTGAGAATCCAGAAGAATTCAATATTTCAAAGCCAAGAAGATTACCCGACGGATCACCAATAGGATCATATTCATGTTTTTATTGATTATGATAGTAAATTTAATTAGCGATACAGTAACAAAACCATCTAATAAAATGCTCGAAGCAATGCTAAGTGCTGATGTTGGTGATGATGTATTCAAAGAGGATCCAACAGTAAATGATTTTGAAGAAAAAGTTGCAAGTCTATTTGAAAAAGAAGCAGCACTTTTTTTTCCTTCTGGAACTATGACCAACCAAACAGCAATCAAGCTTCATACACAACCAGGAGATCAATTAATCTGTGATCATTATTCTCATATATTTAATTATGAGGGTGGAGGAGTAAGTTTTAATTCTGGTGTTTCATGTAAAATGATAAAAGGGAATCGTGGTAGAATTACTTCTTCACAGATCTTAGAATCTATTAACCCTCCTGACTTTTATCATAGTCCAAAAACAAGTTTAGTTTGTTTGGAGAACACAACTAACAAGGGTGGAGGAGCAATTTATGAATTAAGCGAAATTGAAAAAATTAGCAATTTGTGCAAAAAACATGGATTAGCGTTACATCTTGATGGCGCAAGACTTTGGAATGCGTTAGAAGTAACTAAAGATAAACCTAGTAAATATGGTGCATTATTTGACACTATTTCTTTGTGTTTTAGCAAAGGACTTGGATGTCCAGTAGGATCAGTATTAGTTGGTTCAAACCATCACATAAACAAGGCACTTAGAATAAGAAAGGTTTTTGGAGGTGGGATGCGTCAGGCCGGGTATCTAGCAGCTGCAGGAATTTTTGCTTTGAACAACAATAGAGATGACTTGAAAAAAGACCATGTTAAAGCAAAAGAAATTGGTGAAACTTTAGAAAAGTGTAGCTTTATTAACTCAATAGAACCAATTGAAACTAATATTATAATCTTTTCACTCAAGGATTTTATAGATGAAGAATTATTTATAAATAGACTTAAAGAAAAAAATATTCTATTAATTAGTCTAGGTAAAGGAAAATTACGAATGGTCACACACCGAGATTATGATGAAAATCAACATGATTATCTACTTAAAACATTATCAAAAATTAATTTTAATGCATAAGATTATTTTAGCTCTAATAATCATTTTTGTAATATCATCTTGTAAAAAGAATAAACCAATGAAATTTGACGAAACATTATTACCTCCAAAAGCTGAAGTAATTCCATATCAACTAAAAAAACATGGGGATATAAGAATTGATAATTATTATTGGATGAAGGAAAGATTAAATCCCGAAGTCATAGATTATCTTGAGCGTGAAAATGACTATTATGGTAAAATGACTGAGAATTCTTCTTCATTTAAAAAGGATTTATTTAATGAAATGAAAGGAAGAATCAAACAGGATGATGAATCAGTACCTTATTTTTATAATGGTTATTGGTATATAACTCGTTTTGAAAAAAACAAACAATATCCAATATATACTCGAAGAAAAGATTCCCTTGCTGCAAAAGAAGAAATTTTATTTGATTGTAATAAAATGGCGAAAGGATTTGATTTTTTTAGACTTGTAGGTTTAAATGTAAGTCCAGATAATAATAAAATTTCTTATGGTATTGATACCGAGTCAAGACGAAAATATACTCTTTTCGTTAAAGATTTAACAACAGATAAAGTACTTAATACAAAAATAGAAAACACCACAGGAGGGACAGCTTGGGCAGGGGATAGCACTCATTTATTTTATGTTAAAAAAAATCCTAAAACTTTAAGATCTGAAAAAGTTTATAGACATAACATATACAAATCTGATTCAGTTGATCCTTTGATATTTGATGAAAAAGATGAAACTTTTTCTGTTTATGTAAGAGAGTCTAAGTCTGGAGAATATATTTTTATATCTTCTTATAGCTCTTTAACTACAGAAACACAATTTTTAAGGGCTAATGAACCCTTATTAGATTTTAAGATTATCCAAAAAAGAACACAAAATTTAGAATATTCAGTAGAACATTTTGAAGACCATTTCTATATTTTAAATAATAAAGATAATGCTCTAAATTATAAAATTTCAAAGGCTCCTGTTAAAAATCCAAGTACTGATCATTGGATTGATTTATTAAAGCATCGCGATGAAGTATTGATAGAAGATTTTGAAATATTTAAAGATCACTGGGTTGTTACCGAACGTCAAAATGGTTTGACAAAATTCAAAATAAAAAGGTGGGACGGTTCTGAAGACTACTTTCTACCTATATCTGGAGAAACTTATACTATGTACGGCAGCTATAATCCTGGTTTTGAAACTGATAAATTTCGATTTGTATTCACATCTTTGTCAACTCCAAGTACTGTTTTTGAATATAATATGACTTCAAAAACAAAAGAATTATTGAAACAAAACAAAGTCATTGATAATAATTTTGAAATCGATAATTATAAAGAGAAGCGATTGTGGGTTAAAAGCAGGGACAATATTAAAATTCCTGTATCTCTTGTATTTAGAAAAAATTTAGAGATTAATTCTAAAACGCCCCTACTTCTTTATGCTTATGGATCATATGGGTCAACAATTGATCCTAGCTTTTCATCTGCACGTCTTAGTCTTCTGGATAGGGGGTTTATATTTGCTATTGCTCATGTAAGAGGTGGTGAGTATTTAGGACGCAAATGGTATGATGAAGGAAAAATGCTCAATAAAAAAAATACATTTAATGATTTTATAGACGTATCTAAATTCTTAATTAATGAGGGCTACACAAGCTCAGAACACTTACATGCCTTAGGAGGTTCAGCTGGTGGCTTATTAATGGGTGTTATCCTTAATGATTCACCCGAATTATATAAGAGTGTAACTGCAGCTGTTCCTTTTGTTGATGTCATAACTACAATGTTAGATGAAAGTATTCCTTTGACTACAGGGGAATATGATGAATGGGGTAATCCAAATAAAAAAGAATTTTACGACTATATATTATCATATTCGCCTTATGATAATATTAAAGAACAAGATTATCCTAATATTTTGGTAACAGCAGGCTACCATGACTCTCAAGTCCAATATTGGGAACCTGCAAAGTGGGTAGCGAAAATGCGAAAAATGAAAAAAGATAATAATCTATTGTTTTTGGTCACTAATATGGATGCTGGACATAGCGGTGCATCTGGAAGATTTGATAATCTTAAAGAAACTGCAAAGGAGTATGCTTTTATATTGCAACTAGAGGGAAAGACAAACTAATTTTTTTTATTAAATTTGCGACATCATAATTATGAAAGTTTTATGAACAATCCTGTGAATGCCTATCAAAATATCTTAAAATTGATAGGGGACACACCACTGGTAAAGCTGAATCGTATCGTTAAGAATTTCGAAGGCAATTATTACGCTAAGCTAGAAGCTTTCAATCCTGGACATTCAAATAAAGACAGAATTGCATATCATATTATTGAGGAAGCTGAAAAAAGCGGTTTATTGAAACCTGGTTCTACTATAATAGAAACAACATCAGGCAATACTGGTTTTAGTCTAGCTATGGTCTCAATGATTAAAGGTTATAATTGTATTTTAGCAGTTAGTTCGAAGTCTTCAAGAGATAAAATCAATATGCTTAGTGCGATGGGAGCTCAAGTTCATGTATGTCCTGCGAATGTTCCAGCTGATGACTCACGATCTTATTACGAAGTAGCAAAAAGATTACATAACGAGATAAAAGACTCGATATATATAAATCAATACTTCAATGAATTAAATATTAATGCCCATTATCGTACAACAGGTCCTGAAATATGGAAACAAACCAATGGAAAGATTACACATTTAGTTGCAAGTAGTGGAACAGGAGGAACAATTTCTGGTTCTGCAAAATACTTAAAAGAGCAAAATCCGAGTATCAAAATTATAGGGGTTGATGCATACGGTTCTGTCCTAAAAAAATATCATGAAACCCAAGAATTTGATCCAAATGAAATTTATCCATATAGAATAGAAGGTCTCGGTAAAAATTTAATTCCATCAGCCACTGATTTTGAAAGTATTGATCGTTTTGTTAAGGTTACTGATGAGGATAGTGCACATACTGCAAGAAAAGTGACGCGTTCAGAAGGAATTTTTGTTGGTTATACATCAGGAGCCGCTATGCAAGCCGTAATTCAATTATCACAAGAAAAATATTTTAGTAAAGCTGATGAAATAGTAGTCATGTTCCCAGATCATGGATCCCGATATATGAGTAAAATTTATAGTGAAGAATGGATGGAACAACAAGGTTTTTTTGATTCAGATCATGAATCCCAGCAGCAGATTGAATATGTTAATGAGCTAAATGAAAATCAATGAAAGATTTATTTGATAGAATTCACCAAAATAAAGGACCACTAGGTAAGTGGGCATCACAAGCTGAAGGTTATTTTGTATTTCCAAAATTAGAAGGACCAATTTCTAATAGAATGAAATTTAAAGGTAAAGAAGTGATAACTTGGAGTGTTAATGACTACTTAGGTTTAGCAAATTTACCCGAAATAAGGAAGATTGATGCTGAAGCAGCTAGTGAATTTGGCTCAGCTTACCCAATGGGTGCAAGAATGATGTCAGGGCACACTGAATTACACGAGAAATTAGAAAATGAATTAGCTGATTTTGTTGATAAAGAGTCGGCTTACTTATTAAATTTTGGATACCAAGGTATTCTCTCAACAGTTGACACGCTGGTTAATAAAGATGATGTTATTGTCTATGATGTAGATGCTCACGCTTGTATTGTAGATGGTGTTAGACTTCATATTGGGAAACGCTTCACATATAAGCATAATGATGTTGAAAGCTTAGAGAAAAACTTACAAAGAGCAACTAGAGTTGCTGAGCAAACAGGTGGTGGTATTCTTGTAATTTCTGAAGGTGTTTTTGGTATGAGAGGTGAGCAAGGAAAGTTAAAAGAAATAGTTACTCTAAAAGATAAGTATAAATTTCGCTTTTTAGTTGATGATGCTCATGGTTTTGGAACACTAGGCGAAAATGGAAAAGGTGCTGGTAATGAACAGGGAATACAAGATAAAATAGATGTATATTTTGCTACTTTCGCGAAATCTATGGCTTCAACAGGTGCATTTGTTGCTGCTGACAAAGAAATAATTGAGTATTTAAAATACAACATGCGGTCTCAAATGTTTGCTAAATCATTACAAATGCAATTAGTTAAAGGTGCTTTAAAACGCCTAGACTTACTAAAGACTAGACCTGAACTAAAATCAAAGCTTTGGGAGAATGTAAATGCATTACAAAATGGTTTAATCGAAAGAGGATTCGATATAGGGACAACACAAAGTTGTGTTACACCAGTTTATCTTAAAGGTAGTATTCCTGAAGCTATGGCTCTTGTAAAAGATTTGAGAGAAAACTATGGAATCTTCTGTTCGATTGTAGTATATCCAGTCATACCAAAAGGGCTAATTTTATTGCGTTTAATACCGACGGCTACTCATTCTCTAGAAGATGTTGATATTACACTTAAGGCATTTTCTGGAATAAGAGATAAATTGGAAAACGGAACTTATAAGCGTCTTTCTGAGTTAGTTTCTGCCTCTGAGTAAATCTCTTATTTTAACTATTAAGCATAACTGGCATCACTAGCATTGTAATATCTTCTCCTTCCTGTGTACTGTCAATTGGTGTTATAAGTCCTGCTCTATTGGGCATCGACATAGAAAGTTTAACATCTTCACAACTCAGTCCACTTAACATTTCAATCAAAAAACGGGAATTGAAACCTATTTTAATATCATCACCTTGGTAGTCACAATCTAACCTTTCTTCTGCACTATTACTATAATCTAAATCTTCAGCAGAAATTTTGAGTGAAGCTCCAGCTATCATAAGACTAACTTGATATGTAGTTTTGTTTGAAAAAATACTAACCCTTTTTACAGAATTTAAAAAATCATTTCTGTTCAATGTCATTTGATTTGGGTTTTCTTTAGGAATTACTGCCTCATAGTTAGGGTATTTCCCGTCAATTAGTCTACACGTGAGAGTTGAATTTCCAATACGATACTGAACGTTTGTTTGGTTGTATTCTATAGTTATTTCTTCATCAATTACGGATAAAGTATTTTTGAGAATCTGTAATGGTTTTTTTGGCATTATAAACTCACCCGTTTCTTCTGATTTTAAGTCATGGCGAGTATATCTTACAAGTTTGTGAGCATCTGTAGCAACAAATGTAAGTGATTCTGTAGAGAATTGAAAAAATATCCCACTCATTACAGGTCTTAAATCATCATTTCCACTCGCAAAAAGGGTCGTATTTATTGCTGTAAATAAAATATTTCCTTTTATGCTTAGAGTTTTGGAATCTTTAATTTGAGGTCTTTTTGGAAACTCATCTCCATTTACATAGGCAACAGCATATTTTCCGTTATTTGCACTAATTTCCACTGTATTTTTTTCTGTTTTCAAAAATGTAAGTGGCTGTTCTGGAAAAGTTTTTAATATATCAAGTAAAAGACGAGCGGGAAGAGCGATTAAACTATTTGTTTCCGATTCAATTGTGAGTTGAGTGGAATATGTAGTTTCAAGATCACTAGCAGTAATTGTTAAAGCACTCTCATTAATTTCAAATAGAAAGTTATCTAAAATTGGTAATGTATTTGAATTATTGATGACCCCTCCAATCAACTGTAATGATTTAAGTAGTGCACTACTAGAAACAATAAATTTCATTTATAATTATTTTTTTCAATATTAAGTTATCACAAGTTTTAAATGCCTAATATATTATTGATTGTTCATCAAATATATTTTAAAACAATTTAAACGTAAAACAAACTTATCAACAGTTTATGACCTATTTCTAAGTCTTGAAAATTGTATAACAAAACTACTTAGTAGTCCAATCAATAAAGGAATTATTAGCATAAACCACTTCCAAAGAGAGCCATGTTTTTTAATTTTTATTTTATCTAATGAATTTACTTTTAAATTTTTATCCCTCAATATTAAACGATCATTATTATTTACTAAATAATGAATTGAGTTAATAATTAAATCTTTATTTGAGTAATAATTATTTGTCCATTTATCATAACCTAAAGACAATGGTGATCCTTTGTCAATTTGGTTTTCCGCTATATTTCCGTCACTAAAAATTATTGATTTAACTAAACCATAACTTATTTCATTTTCTAAATTAAACGGTTTGATACGATTAGTAAAAAGTGATTTTTGTTTTCCTTCTATCAAATAACCAAAATCTTTTGATACATTCTTAAATTCATTTTGTTTAATTTCATTAATAGCTTCTGTTAGCTCTACAATCGATGGTGTTATTGATGTTTTTGTAAAATTTGAACTTTTAATTAATAATGTTTTTGAAAGCTGATTTTCTAAAGTGTCTATAGGACTTGCAAATTGAAATAAAACGGGACCGAGGTTTTTTCCTATAACAAAATTTTCCGGTTCTGTCAATGGATTATAAGGCCAGGGATAAGGAATATATTGTGTATTATTTTCCTGACCATTTGCAAGAACAATAGGAGCACAATAAAGATCTTTAACTAATTTTTTTTGAATACGTATTCCTAAATTGAAAAAATAATCCTCTAGATTTAATTTTTTTTCTACTGAGTAAGCTTTTCCATATTTATTAAAAAGACTGTCTCTATTAATTGTAACTCCATTTATCATCCACAACAATTTACCCCCGTTTAAACTAAATTGATCAATTATATACTTATCTTTTTGAGAAAATGATTTTTTAGGATTTGATATTACTAGCAGATCAAATCTTTTTAGGTTCTCTAGTGTTTTTTTTGGTGTAACATCTTTATTTTTTAAATCAAAAGATCCTAGATTATAGTATGGTTTCAAATTTTGTAGTAAATCTGTAATTTTTATATTTTTTGTTGTTTCATGTGATGTTAGTATGGCTATGTTTTTCTTTTCTTTCAATATTACTTTGTGTAAGCCGTCCAAAATTTTATATTCTAACTGTTCTAATGATCTAATTATTTTTTCATTTTCATTATCGCCTAATTTTTTTTGTAACAATTGTATTTTTTCTGATTTTTTACCATAATTAATTACCAGCCAAGGAAATATTAAACTTTGTTTGATATTACCATTTTTATTTTCTCTAACTATTTCTGGCGGTAATCCAAATTGAATCATTTCGTTGACAGTAACATCTGTTTTTTCAAACTCGAGAGGATTTATATAGTTTAAAAAAATATTTTTATTATAAGATTTTATTCGATTAAGAATAAAATCAAGTTCATTTCTAAATTTTAAATATTTTGATGGTATATTTCCAGATAAAAAAACGTCAATCTTTAGTGGGTTTTTAATTTTTTGAATTTGATTAAGTGTTTCTTCAGATAGAGTATACCTTTTATCTTCAGTAAGGTCTATTTGAAAAATAAAAAATCTACTAAAGCTTATAAAAGCCAGAGTAGATACAAATATTATTAAGGGAAATTTAAAATGACTCATTAATCTTGCCCTTTTTTAATGAGTGCTAAACCAAATGCAAAAAGAACAAAATTTATTCCAATAAAATATATTAAATCATTGACTTGAATAATTCCTGAGATTAAATTATCATAATGTGTTTTTGCACCAAGATTTATTATTAAATCGTACAAGTATGGATTTGAAAAATAATTTGCAATTAAATCAAAGAGAAAATATTGAACATAACAAAATAAAGTCGACGTTAAAAATGAAGCTATCTGATTCTTAAAAACTAATGAACAACAAATACTTAAACTTAAAAAAAGTGTGCTTAAAAAAAATAATCCAACATATGAGGATATTAATTTTCCCAAATCTAAATTTGACTGTAAATCTAACAAAGAACTTAATGCTATAATATTAAAGAGGGTAGGAGCAATAGTTATTAAAAGTATGAAACCTATCCCAAGAAATTTACCAGCGAAAATATCAATAGGTTTTAAGGGTTTTGTCATTAGAATTTCAATAGTACCATTAACTTTTTCTTGTGAGAAACTTCTCATACTTAGTGCTGGAATCAAAAGACATAAAAGAAAAGGGTTTATCAAAAAAAAAGGACTTAAATCTCCAAAGTTAAAATTTAATACATTGTAGGGGCTGTCAAAAAACCAAAGCAGTAAAGTATTTATAGATAAATAAATTATTAAAAGAATATAACCGGATATATTACCAAAGTAAAAACGTAATTCTCTTAATGCAATACTATACATAGCTTAGTCAAATTTAACAGTTATTGGATCTCTGTAATCTAAACCGAACAGAGACCCAGCTCCACCGATAGTCAAAGGATTGCTTTTGTATACCGCAAGTTCAAGATGATCTGAAGCATTAAATATAGCAAGTTTTTTTCCGTCCTCTTCTCTTTTCCCTTTTGGCAAACTAAAGTCTATGGCTTCGCTATAACTTTTATATATTTTTTTAAATTTAACTGATCTCGCGAAGATTGTAAAAATCCTTGATTTTCCAATCTCATAGAAAAGATCTTTTTTAATGTTTGAAACTAGGTTTCCATAATTATCAATATAAATCACACTCCCTAAAATTTGATTTTTTTCTGGATTAATTACTGGATTTATATTTGTTAATTCTTTGATTTTTTTTAATGGCTTACCTATCACTTCTAGAGAACCTTTTCTTGAAATGTGTGCAGCAACATTTATAAATATATCCAAAACAGGAAAAGAAGTTATTACAGTTTTGTGTATATTAATCTCAACAATTTTAGTAGCAATAAAATCTTCTTTTATCATTGATAAGATTCCGTTGTCTGCTCCAATAAAATAATGTTCTTCAAATTCCATTACAAGATGAATATTCTCTGGAGTCCATTCGGATTCAACTCCTATTATGTGTATGCTGCCCTTAGGAAATGCTCTAAACGCATTTTTCAATATATAAGCAGTCTCAGAGGCATTATAAGGGCTAATTTCATGAGAAATATCTACTATATTTAAATTAGGAATTTGTTGTAAGAGAGCAGCTTTAATAACAGAAATCGAAAAGTCTTTATGTCCAAAATCAGTGGTTAAAGTTACGATGGTCATAAAGAGATTTTTAGTTTAAAATTATTTATTTTTATGATATTAATATTAAACATAATAAAAATAAACTATTTTAATTTTGTAACCCTTGAATGAAATAAAAATTGATTTGAAAGAAGTTGATTCTCAGAATTTTTTTGGTGAACAGAACTCAAATATTACAAAATTAAGGAGCTATTTTCCTGAAATTAAAATTGTAGCTAGGGGTAACTCATTAAAAGCATATGGTGAGGAGCTTATTCTTAGAGAATTTTCAAAAAGAGCTGATATGCTCATTACTCATTATGGAAAGTTCAATATCCTTAATGATGAAATAATTGAAAGAATCCTTACATCTCAGGGAAAAGAAGAAGAATTACTTGAAAGTGGAACAGAGATTACAATTCTTCATGGAGTAAGAGGGAAAATTATAAAAGCAAAAACTTTGAATCAAAGAAAATTAGTTGAATCAATGGAAAAAAATGATATGGTTTTTGCAATAGGTCCTGCAGGAACAGGAAAAACCTATACCGGAGTAGCATTAGCAGTAAAAGCATTAAAATATAAACAAGTTAAACGTATTATTTTGACTAGACCAGCAGTTGAAGCTGGAGAAAATTTAGGATTTCTTCCAGGTGATTTAAACGAAAAACTTGATCCATACATGCAGCCTTTATACGACGCTTTAAGAGATATGCTTCCAGCTGAAACTCTTCAAAATCATATAGAAAAAGGTGTCATACAAATAGCTCCCTTAGCATTTATGAGAGGTAGAACACTTGATAATGCATTCGTAATTCTAGATGAAGCTCAAAACTCAACCCATTCCCAAATGAAAATGTTTTTGACAAGAATGGGTAAAAATGCAAAATTCATGATTACAGGCGATCCAGGGCAAATTGACCTGCCTAGAAGAATGATATCTGGTTTAAAAGAGGCACTACTAATTTTAAATAACAAAAAAGATATTGAAATTGTACACTTAGATGATAAGGACGTTATTAGACATCCTATCGTTAAAAAAATAATTGATGCTTACAAATCAATTGAACACGACAATTAAATATGACAAATACATTAATGAAAATTGACTTAAACTTAAAAAATGTAAAGTCTAGATACTCAGGAAAAGTTCGGGAAATTTATTATTTAGAAAATGATTTAATTGTCATTATTGTTACTGATAGACTTTCTGCTTTTGATATTGTATTACCAAAAGGGATTCCTTACAAAGGGCAAATTTTAAATCAAATAGCTTTAAAAATGTTATATGAAACAAAGAATATTGTTCCAAATTGGTTAATTGAGTCGCCAGATCCTAATGTCTCTATAGGTAGATATGGTGAGCCTTTTAAAATTGAAATGGTAATTAGAGGCTATTTATCTGGACATGCAGCTCGAATATATAAAAGTGGATTAAGAGAAATATGTGGAATAAAACTTCAAGAGGGCATGAAAGAAAATGACAAGTTTGACAATCCAATTATAACTCCTACAACAAAAGCTGATAAAGGTCATGATGTGGATATTTCCAAAGATGAAATAATAAGTAAAGGAATAGTTAGTGAGAAAGATTATAATTTATTAGAAGAATTCACTCGAAAACTATTTAAAAAGGGTACAGAGATAGCTAAAAATAAAGGTTTGATTTTGGTTGATACAAAATATGAGTTTGGAAAATTATCATCTGGAGAAATCATTCTGTTAGATGAAATACATACTCCAGACTCTTCTCGGTATTTTTATGAAAATGGATATAATGAAAGACAAAAAAATAATTTACCACAAAAACAACTTTCAAAAGAATTTGTTCGAGAATGGTTAATCAGTAAAGGTTTTCAGGGATTAGAAAAACAAAAATTACCCGAATTTCACTCAGCTAAAATTGAATCAATTTCAAACAGATATATTGAATTATATGAAAAAATAACCGGTGATAATTTTGAAAAGCCACACTTGGACTTTATTGAAAAGCGTATTCAAACCAACCTAGAAAAATATTTTAATAATTAGACTAAAAATGCAGTTCAAAAACAGCTATTTAACCAATAAATTATAAATTTCTGTAATTGGCGTGCTATTTTTGAAATATAAAGCGTTTTCATACTTTTTAAGCCATGTAATTTGTCTTTTTGCATATCTACGTGTATTTTTTTTTATTTCACTAATAGCATCTTCAAATTTTGTTTTTCCTTCGAAAAAAGGGAATAATTCTTTATAACCCACTGTATTTAAGGCAGGATAGCTTCTGTAATTAAATAAATTTTTCACCTCTTTCTCAAGACCAACATTAACCATTAAATCAACTCTTTTGTTTATTTGTTCATAGAGTTTTTCTCTAGGTAATTCAATTATAGCCATTTTAGAAATAAATTTTCTATTACTCTTTATTTTTCCAATGAAAGAAGAATAAGGTTTACCACTAGATATACAAACCTCTATAGCTCTAATTAAACGCACATGATTGTTTTTGTCTATGCGAGTATAATACTTTGGATCTTTTTCTAATAGTAATTCTTGTAATGCTTTTAATCCGTGTGTTTTATAAAATAAATTAACTTGGTTTCTAATTTCTTTTGGAATTTTAGGAAATTTATCTAACCCAAACATAATAGCATCTGCATATAATCCTGAACCACCAACCATAATTAATGTTTCATAGTTATTAAAAAGAGCATTTATCTTATTTATCGCCTCTTTTTCAAAATCACCTACAGTGTAGATTTCTTTTATAGATTTGTTTTGAATAAAATGATGCTTAACCTCTCTTAATTCTTCTTGTGTAGGAGGAGCAGTCCCTATTTTTAATTCTTTATAAAATTGTCTAGAATCACAAGAGATTATTTCAGTATTAAATTTTTTTGCTAATTCTATACTAATTTTTGTTTTACCTACAGCAGTTGGACCGGCAATATATATAAGTGATTTATTCGACATCATTTAGTGGTTTTCCACATTGATGACAATATATAGATTCTTCTTTGTGATCAGAATTCATGCAGTAAAGACAAGCTTGTGTATTAACATCTATTTTTTGTGTTTTTGTCATTTCAGCAGTAACAATTCCAGTCGGTACTGCAATAATACCATATCCCAATATCATTATTATGGAAGCAAAAAGTTGTCCTAACGGTGTTTGTGGAGCTATATCGCCATAACCAACAGTGGTAAGAGTCACTATACACCAATATATACTTCGTGGAATGCTTGTAAACCCACTTTCTTCACTTTCGATTAGATACATGAGTGTGCCAAAAATTATGCATAAGATAAGTACACCAAATATAAAAACAAATATTTTCCTTCTACTTGCATTTAGTGCCTTAAGGAGCGTGTTAGATTCACCGATATAAGGGGTCAATTTTAAAATTCTAAACACCCTTAAAAGACGTAATGTTTTAAGAGCCAATAAACTGTGATTTCCAATCGTTAGTATTGAAATGTATTTAGGGACTACTGAAATCAAATCAATTATGCCATAAAAACTAAATATATAGCTAAATGGTCTGCGAACGCATATAATTCTGATAAAATATTCAATAGTGAAAATTATTGTAAATATCCATTCTGCATTATCTAAAAAAATATGATATTCATTATCGATGTAGTCAACACTCTCAAGTGCAACAAATAAAACGCTTAATAAAATTGTTATTAATAATAAAACATCAAATAGTTTTCCAGCAGGTGTATCTGCTTCATAAATAATGCTATGCAGTTTGTATTGCCATTTTCTCATTGAATACAGATAAATACAAATATAAATTTGATTACTGTAAATGTATTAACTTCAAATATTTTTTCCGAGATAAGTAGGTGCAAATTAATTTTTTAGCATCATGATTTTCATTAACTGAAATAATACGATTCTTAATTTGTGATTTATTTTTGATTTGATAATTTAAATCAAAATATCCATAGCCATTGAGTTTTTTATTTTCAATTAAAACAAAAGAATTTTCACCGTTTTTTCTCCCTTTTTCAATTATTAAAAAATCAGAATATGGATAATCAAGTGATCTTTTTAAATTATTAATTTTTAAATTATATTTTTCTGGTGATTCATTACAATGATTATTGTTTTTACATTGTTTTAATTTCAAATTAAAACAATCTATTTGTGTATTATTCTTCAGACTAGTTTTTTTTAAACATATTCCAAAATCATCCTTCCACTTAGCTAAACTTAATTCTGCCAACTTTTTGTTCTTAAATACATTAATATAATTTTCATTCTTTTTTACTTGTTCAATAACCAATTTTAAATAATTAGAATCTTCTTCAATTTTGATGCCAACTGGATAAATTCTGTATTTGATATAAATATTTAAAATAGGTCTGTTTTTTTTTATATCGTTTTGCTCTTTTAAAAGTGTTAAAAGTTTTCCACCTGTAATTGAGTATGTGACTTTTGAAATATCTTTTTGAACAATTATAGATTTTTGTTTGTTTGTTATTAGATGATATGATACTTGTTTCTTAATATTATTACTACTGCCTATATATATAATTTTATTTTTATTGTTATAAATATAGTATACTCCCATTTCAGTTGGTAACGAATCAATAATTTTTAAATAATTACTATTTTTTATATTATAATTTAATCGTTCAATATTTTTGTTAATTATTGTTTTTTTTACATCCTTTTCTAATAGGATTTCAAAAAGCTTAAGTGTAACCTTTGCATCTCCATGAGCGCGATGTTGATCTGAAAATGGGATACCAAGATTTCTAATTAAATTCCCTAATTTAAAGGATGGTTGGTTGGGGAGTAAAATTTTTGAAAGATTTACAGTGCAAATTGTTTGACGCTCGTAGTTAAAACCAAGTCTACTAAATTCCATCTTAAGAACTCTGTAGTCAAAATTTGCGTTATGCGCAACTAGGATACAATCTTTTGTTATTTCAACTATTCGTTTTGCAACCTCATGAAACTTAGGAGCGTTAAACAACATTTTAGAATTTATTCCAGTTAGTTTTACAACAAAAGGCTGAATTTCTTTTAGTGGATTTACTAGACTAATGAACTGATCTATAACCTTTATTCCATCAAATTTATAAATAGCTATTTCAGTTATGCCCTCTTCGTTATATTCACCTCCCGTAGTCTCAATATCGACTATTGCGTACATTTTTAATAAAATCTTTCACCAAATATTTTACTACCAACTCTAATCATGTTTGATCCCTCTTCAATTGCAATACTGTAGTCACCACTCATACCCATCGATAGGATCTTGAATGACTGATACTTGTCATAAATTGATTTTAATAATTTGAATTCACTGCGAATCTGATTTTTATCCTTTGTAAAACTAGCCATTCCCATAAGTCCTTCAATCAAAATATTATTATATGATTTTGATGATTCTAAAACTAATTCTAGTTCATGTGGTAAAATACCAAATTTAGTTTCTTCTTTTGCTATTCTAATTTGAATTAGACATTTTATCTGACGATTATTTTTTTCAGCTTGCTTTTGGATTTCTCCTAACAATCTTATGCTATCTACAGCGTGTATATAGTCAACAAATGGAGCCATGTATTTTACCTTATTTCTTTGTACATGACCTATCATATGCCATTTTACGTCTTTAGGCATCACTTCCCATTTTGAAACCATTTCTTGAATTTTATTCTCGCCAAATATTCTTTGTCCTGCGTTATAGGCTTCAAGAAGATCTTTTACTGGTTTAGTCTTTGAAACAGCAACAAGGATAACATTTTTATTAAGTTTATCTTTTATTAATGATAGGTTTTCCTTGATTTTCATGGAAGGTATAACTTAATGTCTTTTTTAATGATTTATAACTAATTTAAATAAAAAAGGGCTGTTTTAACAGCCCTTTTAAATTAGTTTAAAATGAATTACTGAGCAACAGTCATGCCTTTTTCAATTAAATCGTAAAATTGATCTAATTTAGGCAAAACAACTATTCTAGTTCTTCTGTTTTTTGCACGATTTGATGCAGTGTCGTTATCTGCAACTGGTATATAATAACTTCTACCTGCAGCTGTCATTCTTGATGGAGAAACACCAAATTCGTTTTCTAAAATGCGTACTACAGCTGTAGCTCTTTTGACAGATAAATCCCAATTATCTTCAATTCCATCCATCTTAATTGGTACATTGTCTGTGTGACCCTCAACCATAAATTCAATTTCAGGTTTATCGTTTACAACTTTTGCAACTTTACCTAAAACAGTTTTGGCTCTATTAGTAACAGTATAACTTCCACTTCGGAATAAAAGTTTATCAGAAATTGATACATATACAACTCCTTTTTCAACATTTATTTCAATATCCTCATCACTCATATTACCTAGAACACCTTTAAGACTTGTAACAAGCGCAAGTGTGACGGAGTCTTTTTTAGTAACAGCATCTTGCATTCTTTGAATTCGTATGTCTTTTTCCTTCATACTTTCAAGTGATTTCTCAAGGTTTTCAGCACCTTTAGTTGAAAGTGTTGTAAGATTGCCGATATTGTTAATCAGATCTTGATTGTTTTCTGTTAAAAATTTGTTTTGTTCTGTTAAAGATGCAACTTGTGCTAAAGCTGCTTCTTTTTCATCGTTACATGTGTTTAATTGAACAGTAGTAGAATCCAGGAGATTCTTCGTGTTTTGTTGCAATTCTTCTAATTCTGTGAATTTTTTTTGAGAAACACAAGATGCTAGAAAAATTGAAATAAGGGTTAAAGCGACTGCTTTTTTCATAATAAATTTGATTTTATTTTTTGCAAATTAAATGATTTTATTCAATTTTCTTAGACAAATCACTGAAATATGATTTTCTTGAAATAAAATAATCAAATATTATACTTTTTCTATGATGATATTTAATATTTAAAATATTTTTTTTTCGTTTATAGATAATACCCTTATAACTTTTATAAAAAGAATAATGTGCTTTTATTATAGCTAGTGTTTTTGATAATTGTAATGTTAAAAAATAATAAATCCCTATAAATCCATCTAAAAAAAGCCTTGTCATTATTATGTTAACTCTTTTGTTTTTAGGTAAATTTTTATTTAGCATAAATAGAGAATTCCTATGATTTAAATATATTTTTTTTGGCGATGGGGGCAAGGTTCCTCCTCCAACATGATATACCTTTGATGAACCAACGGCTAAAACCTTATATCCCTGATTTAAGGCTCTCCAGCATAAATCAATTTCCTCTTGATGAGCAAAAAAGTCAATATCAAATCCATCTAACTCCCAAAAAATATTTTTTCTTATCAAAAAACATGCGCCACTAGCCCAAAAGATCTCTGAAGTTTTATTGTACTGTCCATTATCCTTTTCTACAGTATTGAGAATTCTACCTCTACAAAATGGATATCCATACTTATCTAAAAATCCACCAGCAGCACCTGCATAATCAAAATATTTTTTATTCTCGTAATTTAGAATGTGCGGTTGAATTATTGCAACTTTATTTTTTGCTTTGAATTCTTCAATTAAAGGAGGCAACCAGCCTTTCGTTACACTTAGATCATTATTCAAAAGCGCATAATATTCATAATTAAGATCTTTTAAACCTCTGTTATAACCTTCAGCATAACCATAATTTTTTTTAAGCTCAATGCGTTTCAAATCAGAATAATTATTTTTTAACCATGACACAGATTTGTCAGATGAACCATTATCTATAACTACTACGTCAGCCTCAGGACTATATAATATTACATTTGATAAAAATTTTTTTAAAAGTTTTAGGCCGTTATGGTTTAAAATTACTAAAGCTATAGGCTTCATAATCAAGATCTATATTCAGGAAGTTTTTCAATAAAATCTATATGCTTTTTTCTATCATTTACTTTACAAAAGTAATGATCAAGGCCATTGCTTATCATCAAAAATGGACAGGATAATTCAATATTATATCTTGTGATTTGATCAAATGTATTTTGATTTATTCTTACCGAATGAGCTTTGCATTCCACCAAAATATAGGGTTTAAAATCTGAGCCTGTTACAACGATATCAAATCGTTTTTTCAAATTATTAATTTTAATTTCCTGCTCTATTCTTATCCAAGATTCTAAATATCCCAAATCTTCAATAAGATAATTCACACAGTGAACTCTTACCCATTCTTCAGGAGTAATCTTTAACCACTTTTTTCGAACCCTATCAAAAACAAAGAATTTATTTTTTATAATTTTAGTTTTTATATTATAGTCAGGAAAATTTAATTTTAACATTTTGTAAAAATGCAATAAAAATTTAAAATGCAACCATTCCTAAATTTTCTAGCAAAAATTAATAAGAAAGAATATTCATCTTTTTATTTGTTATCTGGTAGTGAATCATTTTTTATTGATAGAATTTGTGATTCTCTTATTGAAAATTTGGTAAACGAAAACTCTAAAGATTTTGATTTTTCTCAACTCTATGGGAAAGAAACAACAGCTTCTGAAATTATAGAAATAGCAAAAAGGTATCCCATGCTTTCCAAATACAATGTAATTATAATAAAAGAAGCACAATTTATCAATAATAAAGAGTTAGACATACTGGCAATATACGCAAGTAAACCAATGTTACAGTCAATAATTATATTTTGTTATAGGGGTAAGTCATTTGATAAGAGAAAAAAATTATACAAAGAAGTTGCCAAATATGGTGAAATATTTGATGCTAAGCCATTATTTGATAATCAACTAAATCCTTGGGTTAAGAGTCAAATGATAAATAAGAAATTGAAAATGACACCGGATGCAGTTGAACTTCTTATTTCAAATATTGGTTCAGATTTAAACAGAATTGACAGTGAATTGGTAAAACTAAATTTAATTTTTTCTGAAGATAAATTAATATCAAAAGACGATATAGAAAAACACGTAGGGATTAGTAAAAAATTTAACATATTTGAATTACAAAAAGCTTTAGGATTAAGGAATTTTTCTCATGCATTTAAAATTCTACAATACCTAAATACAAACTCTAAAGAAAATCCAATTGTTTTGATTTTATCAGGGATTCATTCATATTTTCAGAAACTTTTGTTAATTAAATCAATAGGTAGTAATTACGAAAGAATTGGAATTAACCCTTATTTTATAAAAGAATATGAAAATGCAGCTAAACTTTTTACGATGAAACAATTAGTAAATGCGATGGAGCAAGTTTTAATAGCTGATTTAGAATCAAAGGGGATAAAATCAACAGGAAAAAGTTCACAAGAAATAACAGAAGGATTATTATTAAAATTATTTGCAATTTAAGAAACTACATAATTGGGAAATCATTTGGATTTGACTCATTCATAATTTCATATATAGCCCCAAAAATATCATCTTCTGAGGGTTTGGAAAAATAATCTCCATCACCGCCGTATGCAGGTCGGTGAGATTTTGCTGATAGCAGTTTAGGTGGAGAGTCTAAAAGATTAAATATTTTTTGATTTTCTAAAAGTTGTTGTAAAATATAAGAGCTTGCACCACCTGGAACATCTTCGTCAACAATCAAAATTCTATTTGTTTTAGCAATGCTTTTACTGATTTCTTTGCGAAGATCAAAAGGTATTAAACTTTGAACATCAATCAACTCAACTGATATTCCCTCATTTAGCAATTTTTTTGATGCAGATTGAACAATCCTTAAAGTGGATCCATATGATACAACTGTAATATCTTCACCTGTACTCATGAATTCTACTTTCCCAATTGGAATTGTAAATTCTCCTAAATTTAGTGGTAACTTTTCTTTTATTCGATATCCATTAAGAGATTCAATAATGATTGCCGGTTGATCTAATTGTAAAAGTGTATTGTAGAAGCCAGCAGCTTGGGTCATGTTTCTTGGAGTTAGTATATAAATTCCGCGCATTAAATTTATCATTCCCCCCATAGGGGAACCTGAGTGCCAAATACCTTCAAGACGATGACCTCTAGTACGAATAATTAGTGGCGCAATTTGTTGGCCTACAGTTCTATAGCACATAGTAGCTAAATCATCACTTAATATTTGAATACAATATAAAATGTAATCTAAATATTGAATTTCTGCTATCGGCCTTAACCCTCGTAGTGCTAAACCAATACCTTGTCCAATTATAGTTGCCTCTCTTATTCCAGTATCTGAAATGCGTATATCTCCAAAAATTTTTTGTAGCCCTTCCATTCCTTGATTTACGTCTCCAATTTTTCCAACATCTTCGCCAAACATTATTAGATTATCATGTTTTTTGAATAATGCCTCAAAATTATCTCGTATTATAATTCTACCATCTACTTTTGGCTTTTCATTATCAAATATTGGTGGTATGTTTTCAAGATTTAACAACTGATCCTTTGATACTGAATATAGATCAGAAGAAATTTTCTCTTCAACTTTTTTATAAAGATTGTTGAACCACTTATTGAATTCAGGGTTTTTTTCATTTTTTGATTTTGCTAAAAGAAGGTTAATTTTTCTTCCTGCAGATATTAAGTCTTTGTAGCCTATTTCTTCTAATTGATCTAGTTGTGTAAAAATTAAATGAATTTTTGGATCATTATAAGTTTGCTTTTTCAATTGAGAATCAAAAGCAAAAAGTTTGTCTTTTTCGTTAATTATCGGCTCTTGATATTTATTCCATGCTTCACGTCTTTTTGTTCTTACATCGCTATTAATTCTTTTTTCGAGTTTGTCAAGTTCATCTTCTGAAGATATGCCTTCATTCAATATCCACTCACGCATTTTAATGTTACAATCATACTCTTTTTCCCATTCTAAACGTTTCTTAGACTTATATCTTTCATGTGATCCTGAAGATGAATGACCCAATGGTTGAGTAAGTTCAGTTACATGAACCAAAACTGGTACATGGTCTTTTCGTGCTGTCCTTGATGCATATTCATATGTTTTGATAAGTGCAGGATAATCCCATCCTTTTACTCTCATTATTTCAAACCCTTGTTCTGAATCTGTTCTTTGGAATCCCATTAATGCTTCAGATATACTTTGTTTTGTAGTTTGTTCTTTATTTGAAACAGAAATTCCATATTCATCATCCCATATACTTATTACCATTGGAATTTGCAATACACCAGCTGCATTTATTGCTTCAAAAAACATTCCTTCACTAGTACTGGCATTTCCTATAGTACCCCATGCTATTTCATTTCCATTATTTGAAAATTTATGAGAATCCTTAGGTTTTATATTTCTATATATTTTTGAAGCTTGAGCTAATCCTAAAAGTCTTGGCATTTGCGAACCTGTTGGTGAAACATCACCACTGTGATTCTTTTTTTTCATCAGATCTAACCATTCACCATTTTTTTTTCTGCTAGGTGTTACAAAATGACCACCCATTTGGCGTCCCCCTGACATTGGCTCTCTACTCAAGTCTAAATCAGCATATAGTGCAGAAAAAATATTAGAAATACTCAAAAGTCCTTGAGCCATAAGTAAAGTCTGGTCTCTATAATAACCAGATCTAAAATCACCATTCTTAAAAAAATGATTTAGTGCTATCTGGGGTACTTCTTTTCCGTCACCAAAAATTCCAAATTTTCCTTTCCCTGAAAATACTTCTCTTCGGCCTAGTATACTACACTCCCTACTAGTTACAACAATTTCATAATCTTCAAGTACTTGTTTCTTAAAAACCTCATATGAAATTTTAGTATCCTCTTCTTGCTTATTAAGGCCCATAATAGATTGCGAAAATACAAAAAAAAGATGGACTTTGATTTTTTAAAAGCAGACAGAGATTTAAAGATTTTTACAAAAAATTAAAACCATTTACGGGTAAATAAACTACTTAATGTACTTAAGCGTGGATAGAATATAAATCTAATTTTACTTGAATAGTTATCTTGTGATGGTTCAAATCCATTTGAAGAGTAGAGAGGAAAAAATAATTCAAAATAATCTTGTACTAGATTAAATTTTATTCCGGTATCAAAATATCCAACTGAATTTCTACTTTGATTTTTTAGAGCACCTACATCAGCATAAAATTCTATCCATTTCCAAATACCTATTGAAGTATTTAATGATATCATGTAGTTATTTGCTGAAGATTCTTCAAAAAAAGATTTAAAACCACCCTCAGCAGGAACAAATTGCTGACTCCAGATGCCAGTTTCATCTGATCTTCCTAGATAATCATATCTAAAAAGATAATCTGGAGATCTATTTAAATTAAAATCAAAAAATTCTGTCTCTAAAGTATTATGCCAAAGAAATTTACCCGCAAAAAAACGAATACCAAATTGTCGACCACTAGGGAATAATTTTCTGTATTGTGTTGTAAAGTAAATTTTTCCAAATTTATTAGAAAGCTCAAGGTTTGAATTTGTAGAAAAAACATTTACTGCATCTGAATTATTATATCTGTGTAATATGCTCACCACACTATAGTCTGGACTAACATCAATATTTGGATCACGATCCCTAAAAACATTATACCATGAAATATTAAATAATTGCCTTTTGTTTGATCTTAAATCCATTTGTCTAAAATACATAGAGAATGAAGGTTGAATAGAGGTATATCTTAAATTTGTGTTGTAATGATAGCTTTTACCAGTTATAAAAGCTTGATTTAGATAGTTTTTACTTTTATGATTGATGAAACGATAGCGAGTCCTAAAAAATCCTACATAAGCATCTTCTTTAAATGAATATTGTGGATGTAGGTCAAGTTCAAAAGGTTGATTTTTTATTCTCGTATTGTAAAACCTCATCCCAGCTGTAAAACCATCATAAACGTTAAAATCAGATATTGGATGATAAAACAGTTGATTCCGCTTTAAATTTTCGCTATCACCATAAAATGTAAGTTTTAATGGTTTAAATCCATGTGATGATTTTAGATATTTCCAATTATTATGTCTATTTTTTTCAGGAAGATATTTATTAGAATTTATGGCAACAAAATCAAAATCATCTCTTTTAATTTTATAAACACTATCTTTTCCTGAATGAAAATACCAATCTTCCTTTACAATATTATCATCTTTAATTAAGTCAAGTTTAAAAGGAACTTCTTTATTGTTTTTTTCACTAATTGTAAAAAATATAGTTTTCTTATTTTTGACTACATTTTTTATAGATAAATCAAAAGCCTCTCTGTCTGAAATATAGTTTTTGAAAAACCAATCTAAATTCACATTAGAATTTTTTTCAAGAATAGATTTTAAAGAATCTTTCCCCTTTTTTTCACTAAAATATTTTAAACTTTTAGATACAGTTTCATTCCCTAAAAATTGATTCAAATAATAAAAACCAGAACCCACATGGTACGGTGATGTATATAATTCATTTGATTTTGTTAATTTTTCACGCCCAAGCGTATCAGATTGTTGATTATTTGCGTGTTCACCGAATTCATATATAAAGGAAAAACTTTCATTAAAACCTATGTTTGATGCACTGTACCCATTAAAGGGACGTATACCCAGTAACTTAAAATCTTTAAGAGCTCCTAGAAATTTACTATCAGGGTAATAAGATTCTATATACTTCATCATTACATATGTCTGCATTCCACCGGGAATCCAATGTTTTTTTCTTTTATTTATAATTAAATTTTCATGAAGATAACTTGCTAAATATGCTTTAATGAATTTTGTTTCATAGATAAAAGCATCACTAAAGGGTTTTAAAAATGAAAGTGCTTCTGTAATTCCTACTATTGGATTTTTTGAATAGTCTTTCTTTAATATTAATATTTTTTCCTGACTAGGTTTTCCTAAAATTTGATTAGTAAAGTTGTATATTTTTTTAATTGACTCGTTAATATCAACATCAGAATTTTTTCTTGGTAATATATCGGTAGTGATTTTGAATTCATCATCTAAAATAATAGTCTGAAAACGATTCTCTTTTTCAAAAACAAACTCTGGACTTGAAAGTGCATTTGAAACCCATTTACTAGTATTGATATCTTTATTTAAAGTATCACTTTCTATGTTCACTAAATTACTTTCAAGAAAATAATCTTTCCCATATTTCCATTTTACTTCGTATTCTGAGGGAACATGACTATTATCTCTTAGCCCCAGATTACTATTTAATATCCACTTTCCACCTAAATATGGGCTAATGCTTAAAAAGAAATCTCTAAACAAAATTTTGTTATTTAAGCCAATACCAAAGCCCGTAAATTTGTCATCAGGAATTTTGATTTGATATTTTATATAAATAATTATTTCTCCCCCTTTTATTAAAGGTTTACTCAGATTTAATTCAATAATATCAAGCTGTTGATCAAAATATGACCACTGAAGTTTGTTCTCTTTATTTCTGATTTCATCAATTTTGCTAAACCCTAATTTGTTTTTAGCACTGAAATAGAAACTTCGATTAAATTGATTAGCTAAATGTTTAACCAGTTGAGACTCAGTTCCCTCATAAGCATTAGCCCAATCATTAAGGTATATTTTTTCAATTGGACCTTGAGTAGTGTTGACAAAAGTAATTGTTTGAGAAACTGTAACGGTTTGTTTATTTTCATCTAGTGTAGCATCTATTTTATACTTATTTTGAGCATATAGATTAACAATTAATACTTTAATTAAGAATATCGAAAAAAATAAAAAAACATTATTTTTTATCATCTAAAAGTTTGGTTTAAAGTTATCTATTTTATAAAAACGATTCAGACATTCTATTACTTCTTCAACTGTATCAACCACCTCAAAAAGTTTTAAATCTTCAGGACTAATATTATTTTGTCCAAGAAGCTTTTCTTTAATCCAATCGATTAATCCTTTCCAATAATCTCTTCCAACTAATATTATGGGAAACTTATCAATTTTTGAAGTTTGGAGTAATGTAAAAGATTCAAAAAGTTCATCGAGTGTACCCACACCACCTGGCATAACAATAAATCCTTGAGCATATTTTACAAACATAACTTTACGAACAAAAAAATATTGAAAATCAATTAGCTTATCCTTATCAATATATTTATTGCTTTCTTGTTCCATAGGTAAATTTATATTTAACCCCACAGAAATTCCACCAACTTCATTTGCACCTTTATTAGCAGCCTCCATTATACCTGGGCCTCCTCCTGTAATAACACCATAACCTAATTTTGATACAGCCTTAGCTATTTCAGTTGTTAAAACATATGTTGGATGATTTGATTTAGTCCTCGCAGATCCAAAAATTGAAATGCAAGGTCCAATAGAACTAAGTTTTTCATAACCATTAACAAATTCACTCATAACTTTGAAAAGTGACCATGAATCGTTGGTTCTAATTTCATTCCAATTTTTCATTTGTATTTTACTCATTTTATCTGAGGGATTAATAATTCTTCAAACTCTTTTCTTAAAAATTTGGATGTATAACTTGTTGGATGATTAATAACATCCTCTGGAGTTCCTTTACAGACTATTTTCCCACCCTTACTGCCACCTTCAGGGCCTATATCTATAATATAATCAACTTGTTTAATTACATCCATATTGTGCTCAATTATTAAAACAGTGTTACCCTTATTGACTAAAAGATTAAGTACATTTAAAAGTACTCTAATATCTTCAAAGTGAAGACCTGTTGTTGGTTCGTCTAGAATATAAAATGTATTACCTGTATCTTTCTTTGATAATTCCGAGGCAAGTTTAATTCGTTGAGCTTCTCCTCCAGAAAGGGTAGTAGATGATTGCCCTAAATTTATGTATCCTAAACCTACATCTTGAATTGTTTTTAATTTTCGAAATATTTTTGGAACTGGTTCAAAAAAGCTACAAGCTTCATTTATTGACATCTTTAAAACATCTGAAATTGATTTTCCTTTATATCTAATTTCTAACGTTTCTCTATTAAAACGCTTACCATGACAACTTTCACAATCAACATAAACATCAGGTAGAAAATTCATCTCTATCACTTTCATTCCAGCTCCTTGACATGTTTCGCAGCGACCTCCAACAACATTAAAACTAAATCTTCCAGGCTTATATCCTCTTATTTGTGATTCTGGAGTTTTTGTGAATAAACTTCTAATTTCGCTAAAAACTCCACAATATGTTGCCGGGTTGCTTCTTGGAGTTCTGCCAATTGGACTTTGATTTATATCTACTATTTTATCAATATGTTCTAAACCATTTATATTGTCAAATTCTAGGGGGACTTTTACACCATTATAAATATTATTGTTTAATATGGGATATAGAGTTTCATTTATTAGAGTTGATTTTCCACTACCTGAAACACCAGTTACACCTATCATTACTCCTAAAGGAAAATCAATATTTAAGTTTTTTAAGTTATTCCCTCTACACCCTTTAATTTCAATTTTATTACCATTACCTGTTCTTCTCTGATTTGGTATATTGATTTTCAATTTACCATTGAGATATTTCCCTGTTAATGTATTTTCATTAAATATTTTATTTGGTTTTCCCTCTGAAATTACCTCACCACCATTTTTCCCTGCAAAAGGCCCCATATCAATTAGATGATCTGCCCTTAACATTATTTCTTTATCGTGTTCTACTACAATTACAGAATTACCTATATCCCGTAAAGAAATTAAAGAATCAATTAGTCTGTTGTTATCTCTTTGATGTAGACCAATACTTGGTTCGTCTAAAATATATAATACACCAACTAATTGAGATCCTATTTGTGTAGCCAGTCTTATTCTTTGTGCTTCACCACCTGAAAGAGATTTTGAGGATCTATTTAATTGTAAATAGTTAAGCCCTACATCTAATAAAAATTTTAAGCGATCTAGGATTTCTTTAATAACCTCTTTAGCTATTTTATTTTCATTTTCACTGAGTTTTTTTGGTAGATTATTAATCCAATCATATAATTCATTTAAATCCATTTTAACAAGATCAGCAATTGTGAATCTTGAAATTTTAAAGTTAAGTGATTCCTTTTTTAGTCTAGAACCTAAACATTTTTCACAAATACAACTGTCCATATACTCACCAGCCCACCTCTTTATGCTTGTTGTTGCCGCTTCATCGTATGCATTTTTTATATAGTTTATAAGTCCTTCAAAATCGATCTTATATGTTCTTGTAATTCCTAATGATTTTGATGGAATTTCAAACTTTTCAATACTCCCGTTTAAAATGATATTTTTAGCTTTTTCAGGTATTGACTTTAGAGGATCATTTAAGTCAAAATTGTAGCACTTTGCAATTGTCTCAATTTGTTTAAATGTCCAGTTATTCTTTTTTACACCAAGAGGGGCGATACCACCTTGTAATATTGATAGATTCTCATCAGGAATTATTTTTTTTTCATTGACTTTATATTGAATACCAAGGCCTTTGCATTCAGGACACATTCCCTTAGGAGAGTTGAATGAAAAAGTATTTGGTTCTGGATTAGGATAGGATATTCCAGAAGATGGACACATCAGATTTCTACTAAAATATCTAACTTTTTCTTTATCAATATCAAGTACCATAATGATATCTTGGCCATAATGCATAGCAGTTAAGATAGAGGCTTCAAAACGCTTATTAAAGTCATCATCTTGTTTTATAGTAAAACGATCCACAACTA
>Ga0160423_10000252_pt1 | contig 42684 bp, 37 predicted proteins | sample CRUFie14St8metaG_FD_108191 | JGI IMG/M metagenome (GOLD analysis project Ga0160423, IMG submission 108191) | Marine microbial communities from the Costa Rica Dome - CRUD Field 142mm St8 metaG | ecosystem: Environmental > Aquatic > Marine > Oceanic > Photic zone | place: Costa Rica: the Eastern...
CCCCATATTAGCGGTGGCAGTGCCGCACTCAGCCCGAGAGCCAGCAAAGGTTGATCCTGACCTGTGTGACCAATCCAAGCGAAAACGAATCCCATCGGGATACTTCCTGTGCAAAGTGCCGCGGCAAAACGTCCAAATGGCATTTTTGCGATCCCAGCGAGGCAGGTAATTACCTCAGGAAGAACCGGCATCCATCGCGAGAGCGCGACGAGCCAACCTCCCGTCTCCCCCTTGAAGAGCCGCTCCCCCTCCTTGATCCCATTTTTCCCTGTGAGCCATGCAGCGGCCGATCGACCTAGCTTTCTTGCCAATCCATAAGCGAGTAATCCTCCTCCAATCGAACCTACTGCTGAGAGGATTCCTCCGAGAAACCAACCATAGACCAGCCCGAGGGCAGACATGACAACCGTCCCAAGGATGGGAAGAAACAGATCAACCACGAGAAGCCCTATCCCTGCAGCCCAAGCCCAGGTTCCTGCGGAGCGTAGCCAAACCACGGTGTTTTCCAACGACATGGCAGACTCGAACGCATCACCCCAAATCAAGAAGGGGATAATGACGAGGAGTGCAAGGATGACGAAAAAGATGAAGAGACGCTTCATATCCGCGAGCGTTCGTTTTTACTACCATTCGTCCCTCTGCGCGCTAACTTTTTTCATGAAACCCCGTCCGAAATCCGTTGATCCCGCTATACTTCACGAGCTCGCTCACAACGTTATCAGAAAGGCGAAATTTCCAATGCTTGCTACGGTCGACGAGAGCGCCCAGCCCCGACTCCGACCGGTCTCACCAGTCCGAGTCGACGATGACTTCACAGTTTGGGTTGCTAATTTGGCAGGCTATCAGAAAACCGGCCAGATCAAGGCTAATCCAAAGGTTGAACTTGCCTACCTTGAGCCTGACCACGATCAGATTCGGATCACCGGAATAGCACATATTGAGACTCACCCTCAAACGATTGAAGCTATCTGGTCTTCCAATCCCCTCCTCAAGCAATATCTCGGATCACCCGAAAACCCGGAGTTTGTCCTTTATCGTATCGAGCCCGATCAGGTCCGCTTCATGCGCGAATGGGCACTCGACTATCACAATGTCCCTCGTCAACCGACCTAGGCATAGACCAATCATCATTCCTTCCAGCGGCATTCATGGAAACTGACTCCACCACTCCGAAAAGTAAGGTCGGCCTTCTTACCGCTATCGCGATCGTTGTGGCCAGCATGGTTGGAACCGGCGTATTCGGCAGCCTTGGGTTCCAAGTTTTGGGCATACCCTCGGGCTTTCCCATCATTCTGCTTTGGCTAATCGGTGGGGTGATCTCGTTCTGCGGCGCTGTGTGCTACGCCGAGATTGCTTCGGTCTTTCCGCGTTCAGGAGGCGAATACCACCTTCTCACCAAAACGTGGAGTCCGTTCATTGGTTTTCTTGCTGGGTGGTTGTCCGTCACCGTTGGCTTTGCTGCACCGATCGCACTCAACGCTACCCTGATGGGGACTTATCTCAGTTCAATTTTTGGCATTCATCATCTCGCCTTCTCTCTTCCCACTGTGATTCTGGTGACTCTAATCCATCTCGGAAGCCTCACTGTCATCGAAAGCTTTCACCAGTTCTTCACCTACTCCAAGGTTGCCCTCATTTTGGCTATTGGGGTGTTGGGATTTGCCGTAGGAAACTCGCAAGGCATTTCTTTTCTGCCCGAGGAAGGCGACATGGAACTGGTCACTTCCGGGGCTTTCGCCATTTCCCTGATCTACGTGCTTTATGCCTACTCTGGTTGGAATGCCGCTACCTACATGATGGACGAAGTAAAAAAACCGGAGCGTAATGTCCCCCTTGCCCTCCTTATCGGAACCCTCTTTGTCACGGTGCTCTACATCTTTGTGAACGCCGCGTTTCTCTACTCAACTCCAATCAATGATCTGAAGGGAGAGTCGGAAGTCGGGCTCATAGCGGCTCAGTCAATCCTTGGTCCAAAAGGGGGAATGATCATGGGTATCCTGATCAGTTTTGGACTCATTTCCTCAATTTCATCTATGGTCTGGGCAGGTCCTCGCGTGAGCGCTGCAATCGGTCGCGATTACTCTGGTCTTCGTTTTCTTGAGCGGACAAACAAGAATGGCATCCCAGCCATCGCCATTCTCATTCAGGGCGCCATCGTGGTGGCGCTAGTTTTATCCGCCACCTTTGAGCAACTCATCAATTACGTGCAAGGCTTGTTAACGATTTCTTCGTTATTGGTCGTCACAGGAATCTTCTTCCTTCGAGTTAAACGGCCTGACATTAAGCGCCCCTACAAGGCTTGGGGCTATCCCCTCACACCGGCTATTTTTGCGCTGACGAGCGGGTATGTTCTTTGGTTTCAGATCAAGGAGAAGACAGTCGAATTTGGCTGGGGAATTGCAACTCTAGCACTCGGCGCCGGGGTTTATGCCGCTATGATCCATTTGAGGAAAAGGGCCAAAACTGAGCCTCACAACTCGAATTAGGAGGCCTAGTTGCCAAGAATCAGGGTTAATCCCCGTTAAATCAGGCAAAAATGGGCATCCTTAAGCACAAATCGCTTGCAGGCTTTAGTTAACTTTCCTTAAATAAAATCTGCCCACTCAGTTTCTTGAACCTTTTTGGCTGAACAACACCCATCTGGCAACGTGCCCGGCTCTGGAAGCCGTGATTCGTCAAATCGCGCCTCCAATGTGTTCCGCATGCCCGGAGCTCTTGGCTCGGAGCCTTCGAATGCTTCGCATCACCTCGCTCCAGCCATATCTGAAGGGAGTCAATTAACGGCGCTCAATGCTCCGAAAGTCGATTGGAGCGAAGTACTTGATCAACTCCCCTACGGATTGATCGTTCTCGGGCCGGGACAGGACCTCCAGTACGAAAACAAAGTCTGTCGCGACTTTCTTGGTTCTACTATTCGGGATAAAGGCAGCATCGAAGATTGGTTGGCTTCAGCTTGTCCCAGTGACAAGCATCGCGACCGCGTCATCGATTCTTGGCGAGATCACATCTGGCGCAACCAACTGACCCGCAGCTTCACCTTAAGAGGAGCTGATCAGAAAATTCGGGAAATCGAGTTCCGTTCCTCACTCCATGCAGACGGCACTTTCACCGTCACCCTGCAGGATGTCACTGATCTCCACCGTGCCGAAGAAACTCAGCGTCACAATAAGCTTAAGTTCCGGGCTATGTTTGCCCATGGGGGTGACGGAGCCGTCCTCGTCGACCGGACAGGTCGAGTCATTGACGCCAACCCCGCCTTTCTCAACTTTGCTGAGCTTTCGCTAAAAGAAATCCACCTATCGACCCTAGCGAGCCTGCTTAACCCCGAAGATGCCTCCACACTTGCAGATGCCCAGAAAGTCTGGACGGAGAATGAGTTGCCTAATGCTCCCGAGACCATCACCAAAGTTGTCTGGCTGCGAACTCGCTCCAAGGAGAAGCGAACCGAACTCACCTTCTGCCCCGTCGGAGATTCCAAAGAAAATCCTCCGATGGGCATCTACCTGTTTCAGATCGGTGAAACCGCCGAATCGCGAGCAAAGTTACTCGGCAAGTTGCAGAAAGTGGCTATCAAAGCTCAGGCTCTTCTAAAGGCAGTTCCTGATCTCGTTCTTCTGATCAATAAAGATCTCACCGTAGCGGACTTTGTTCCCCCATCGTCACCATGGAAGGAACTCAAACCCAACGGCAGTTGGCGAGGTCAATCCCTCAATGAAGTCTGGCCGATCTTTGGAGAAATCGTCGAAGAGTCGCTGCTTCCTGTCTTTACCCAAGGAAAGACAATTCAGGCAGATATTGAAGGTCGTGGGGCCAATCCCTTCGATTTCAACTTCACTTTGTGTTCTTGCGGTGACGACCAAATGCTTGCGGTTATACGAATTCTTTCTCAGAAGTCCGTAGGCCGCGTCAACGGATGGACAACCCCAGTTTTCGAAATGACATCACAAGCCATTATCGTGGCCGATATTGATGGCAAAATCCGCGAAGCCAATTCGGCCTTCGCCGAGCTGACAGGACTATCACCGAGCGACCTCCTAGGGCACTCTGTTTCTGAACTCTATCGCACGGACCAAGGCCTAAAAGAACACCTTGCGAGTCTGCAAACTCACTCAAATCCCTGGAGTTGCCAACTTCCCCTCCTTCTTAAATCTGGCCGTGAACTCAATGTCATAACCGACTTCGTGCCGGTGTCAGAGCAAGGCTCACCCGCCTGTATCGTTGGGTTTGTCCGCAATGCCACTACCCCTCTAGAACAAGAGCGGACAGGTCTGGACAAAAGCCAACACCGCTTTAGGAACCAGCTCCAGCTCGTCACCAGCCTTTTCAGCCTCGAACCGCAGGGGACTGCGGCACGCGACGCTTTTCTCAAATGGCAGATCCGTCTGCGCTCCGTCGCTCAAACGATGAATGGCGATCCTGATGCAGGAGTGCAGGTAGTTCCAATGGTCCGAACGATTGCTGACGAAATCTGTTCATTGACCGGTCACGGTCCAGGTAGTCGTGAAATTGAAATTACCGGCGACGAAGGCCTCCGAATTAACCGCGCGAATTCCGATCCTCTAGCCCTCATGATCGGCGAAATTATGCGACTGATTCTTGGCCACCGTCAGTACGGCTCCGGGCCTCAGTTGTCTTTAAGCTTTCATCGCGACGATGAACGCAATATTTACCTCCGTGTGAAGCCCGGCGAAAACCGCCGCTTTATTTTCACCGATGAGGACAGCGAAATTGAAATTCTAGAGATTCTCACCGTCCAGATGGGCGGCGAACTGGCTCCTCTCGCCTCCGAATCAAACCTCGCCTGGGAACTTAAGATCCCGGCCGAACGATCTTGATCCACTCCTTCTCCTTCTCAGGCATAGAAAGAGTGTGATTATAGTTTTTAATCTGTAAATTATAGCAATTCCAAGCTAGCGTCTCAACATCCCTTTCCTCTTTGCCAACCCTGCATGGACGACCTGCCCGCCAATCGATTGCGAGTCCTGATCGTTGAAGATGATCGGATCACCGCGCGCGATCTCGAAGAAACCCTGAAACGCAGAGGTTTCATCATCGCCGGCGTGGCCTATTCGGCCGCCGAAGTTCCGGCAATCGTAAGCTCGAAGCAGCCTGAAATCGCTCTGCTTAATATTGATCTGGACAACACTTCGTCTGGCATTGGCCTCGCGAAAGAACTCCGAGAAAAATATAACATTCCCGTGATTTTTATCACGGGATACTCGGAAGAAACACTCCATGAAAAGGCTCGCGAAGCTAAGCCCGCCGGTTTCATCCGAAAGCCCTTCAGTGATGATGAACTCACTGCCTGCCTGGAGTCTGTGGTAGAACACAACGTTGCAAGCGAACGCCTCAGCGAACGCCTCCCGTCGATTGAAGAAGTCTCTGCCCATGTCAGCCAAGGCGTAATCGCCACCGATCTTGACGACAAAGTAGTTTACCTAAATGCGGCCGCAGAATCGATGACCGGCTGGAGCCGCGAAGAATCGATCGGCGCTGCGCTTGCGACAATCATGCCCATCGATCGTTCCAATTCCAATCGAACTTCATTCAAAAGTCGCAACGGCTTGAGTCACGCGATTGCAGAGCGGTCTGAACCCATCAAAGCCGATGACGGCGAAGCACTTGGAGTGGTTACCGTTGTAGAAATCCTACCAGAAAAACCAGCACCAGATGTTTCCGAAGGGTTGCCCGACAAGTCTGAAGCTGAATCTGCCAAAAAAGAATCAAACCCCGCCGAAACGCTGCCTCCTGCTCGTTCTGCTGCAGTTCAAAAGATCGCCGAACTCTCACGTGACCCCGCCTTTCGAAGCCTCATTAAAAACCGCGAAACTCCTCAACCATCGGTGGCATCCGAAACTTCCACACCACCCGAGCCTACTCCGCCGTCGGTCTTCTCAGAGTCGGCCGAGAGTATCTTCACCGCAGCCGGAGCCTCACTTATCGATGACTTTGGTGATCCTCTGATCAGGATCAATGAGGACGGTACTATCAGCGATGCCAACGCTGAAGCCCGGACCGTTTTCAATGACGGCAAACCTCTTGTTGATCAGGACTTCTGGAGCTTCTTTTCTGAACAGGAACGAGAAAATTACATGGATCAGATTGATCGGCCTCTCGTGGATGGTCGACGGCACCGGTTCGACTTTCATGACTCAAACCACGGACGCTGGTTCGAAGTCCGAAACTATAGAACAGCTGGCGGCATCCTTGCCCTGTTCACTGACATCACTTCTTCAAAACTAGAAACAGCAGAATCCGTCCGCCAGCAGCGACTCGAAGGTCTAGGCCTGCTCGCGCGTGGCTTCGCTCACGACTTCAATAATCACCTAACCGCGATCACCGGTAATATCAGCCTCGCCAAGGAGCGTTACCAAGAGGACGCTGAGCTTCAACAGATGCTGTCAGAAGCACAATCTGCCGCCACCGGCGCTACGGGCTTAGTTCAGCAACTGATGACTTTTGCGAGAGGTGGTCGCCCGATTCGCAAGCGAACCCGCATCTCGGAAGTAATCCGGCGCATCCTTAACGAACAGCGACTGCAACATCCGGACATCCGCTATCAATTCCAGGCTGCAACCATCGATCTAGTTGCCAACGTCGATCCTGCTCAAATCGGACGCCTCGTCGAGAATCTGGTTTCTAATTCGGCGATCGCCATGCCAAATGGAGGTGTCCTCATCATACGCTGCGAACGGGTTCAACCGGAACAAGTCATCCGAATTCGTGGTTCTCACACTCCAGAAGAACAAGATCACCTGCTCATCGAAGTGATCGACACTGGCATCGGCATGAGCGAAACCGCTCTGGCTCGCGTTTTTGAGCCTTACTTCACCACTCGTAAAGAAGACAACGCCAGCGGCATAGGCCTAACGGTCTGCGAATCAATTGCCAAGGCACATGGTGGATTTATCCAGCTTCAGTCCAAGGAAGGCAAGGGCACCATTGCTACCTTCTGTGCTCCTCTGGGACTACATGCCAGCAGCGCCGACGATAAACCGCCCAGAGCCAGCTACCCAAATTTTGATATTCAAAATCTAACCGAGAAAAGAAAGACCCCAACCCAAAGTGAACCCATTCTCGTCGGTACTCGAATCCTTATCCTCGAAGATGACGCTCCCATTCGTCGCCTCATGGCCGCCACTTTACGTCGTGCTGGTCACGAAGTTGTAGAAACAAAAGACGGACGAGAGACGATCGCCATTTACCGCGAATCGATGGAGAGGGACGAAAAGTTTCACCTACTCATCTGCGACCTCACCATTGAGAATGGAGTGGGTGGCGTCGAGACCATGCGACAATTGGTCGAAATGGACCCCGAGGTGCTGGCGATTGTTTCCAGCGGCTATTCTGATGCCCCGGCCATGTCCAACCCTTCCGGCTATGGATTCAAGGGTGTTCTGCCAAAGCCTTATGCGCCAAGCGAACTTCGTGCTGCGGTCCACCGCATACTGGTAGCCCATCGCATTATTTCCTGAAGTTGAGACGATCAGGCTGGGAGCACCTACCTTGGGCCAGACATTAGGTTTCTCCTACTCCTTAGCAGGAGAATCTTCGTCGGACTCCGGTTCTTCTGCGGAAGATGCTTCAGTCGCGGAATCCTCTTCAACCTCCGGGATTGCTTCGCCCTGCTCTTTCTCAGCAGGCAAGCGGTCAGCTAGGGCCTCTTTCTCGGCTGATCCCTCGGCTTGCGGTATTTCATCGGGTGAAGTAGCTCTAATCTCCTCAGTTGCCTCAGTTTTAGTCGAGGTCTCGGTTACTTTTTTGTGGTCCGGAGACTCTTCAGCGGCAACCTTCTTCTTCGTTAAAGCTTTTTCGGGAGTTCTCGGTTGTTTTCCGATCACTAAGCAAGTATCCGGAAACTCGATCACATACCCTTCTGCAGTCAGCCAACGCAGATCCGTTAGGATTTTTTTAGCTCCTTCGCTCATCTCTAACTCCTCAGTCACCGCGCCCTTCTTCTGCTTGGGCTTACTAAAATCATCAGCGAGGGCATCCAGCAAATCGACCACCTTAGAACGCGGATTAGCAACGATGTAATCAACTATTAACTGGACCTGTTCTGTCAACGAAGTGCCCTCCCCTATAGATCGGGGACGGACCACAGAAACGTGCAGCGCTTTCTTGCCCCGCTTAAAAAACTTCAGACCCTGCTTTTCAAAAGCGCGACATAAAACTTGGATCAGGGCGAGTGGAAATCCACGGCGAAGCTTTTCGCTCTCCTGCTTCAAATGAGCCAGGAGTCCGCGTGAAAGATTCATCGCTGGAATATTTCCGGACACGACCGTATTGCGAGTTTCCAAAATAGCCGACTCAGCGAAGTTTGCTTTAAAGTGCTGTGCCAATTCACTAGCGGTCTTGAGAACCACCTCGTCGACCCGAGAAGAGGATTCCTCGACAGCAGGCTCAGCCACGTCAGCAACGACTTCTTCCAAAGCGACTTCCTCCGAAGCGACTTCCTCCGAAGCGACTTCCTCCGTATTAGGCTCACTAACTGTTGCTGCATTCTCGCCAACCGGAAGCCCGCCACCTTTCTCAGCCGTATTTTTGGCCGCTTCAACTGCCGGTGCTTCTTCAGGGACTGTCTTTTCGAGCCCAGTCGCGAAATCTACCGGAACCTCAGTGTCTTCCTCAATACGCTACTCACTTTGATCATCGGAGACTTCCTCGTCAACCGCCTCAGGTTTCCCGGATTTTGGTCGATAGTGCTTTGTCCGACTGAATTGTTTCTTCCACTTCTCGATTACTTCCTCCCCGCTTTCCATCGTGATGCGGGATTTGAACCGCTCGATTGGCATATTAGAGAAGCGTTCTGCGTGAAGCCGAGCCACGCTAGCTTGGTATTCGTGGTGATTCGGGGGCCCGAGAACCTTTCCGCTCATACCACATACCGCTACCACACTGAAATTCCCCGCGGGTGCTTCCGTCTCGACGATCTCGACTTCATAAAATGACTCAATCGTCTTGCTGTTGAGCAGGTGACTCACTGCCTCATCCCTAGAGACCCATAGTGATCCATCTGTCTTGCAATAATAAAGATGTGGTCCGCCCTTCTCGCTACGAAAGCGCACCTGGTAACGATCACGCTCCCTCAAAATCACCTTGGCGAGATCAGCCAATGGATAAGCGCGCAACGACTGTCGAATCAACTTAGCCAGTCCGACCACGGCAGCCCTAGTTGGCTCGACGGAAGCATTTACCCCCATGAACGGTTTCTCTTCAGAAGGACGGCTGCGCTGATTACCTCCTCGACGATCACCCCTTCCTCGCGAACTGCCACGGTATTGGTCACTTCCACGACCACCACCATTTCGGTCGCCCCTTCTGCCACGCGGACTTCCTCCGCGGTCATCACGATTTCCGTAGCCGCCCCCGACTCTGCGGTCGCGACCGCTACCCTGACCTTCATGACGACGTCGATCACCGCGGCCCTTCCCTCCGCGATTATCGCGATCTTCATGGGGAACATTGCGGCGTTCCCGCGGAGTCGATTTAACCTCTTGAGCCCAATCGGGCATCAAGTCCTTCGCGGAAAACTCCAGCGCCTTATCATCTTCAGTCATGTCAGGTTTGCCCTTGGTGGTTGAAATTGTTGTGGTTGTGAATTTACCCTACCCATCAATGATTCATGGGCAGTTGGCAATTCCATCAACGAGGAAAGGCATTCAAGCCACTTCAGCTGTATATTTCTTTCAACGCTTTTCGCGTCACTTCGGCCGTCTTGGCCATATCATCCGTGGCGTGAGCCAGTGAAATAAAACCGGCTTCATACTGGGATGGAGCAAAGTAGACCCCTTTCTCGAGCGCAGACCAGAAGAATTTACGGAAGGCATCGAAGTCAGCATTCTTCACATCTTCGACGTTCTCGATCTTACCTTCGGCAAAAAAAAGACAGAACATGGAACCGACTCGATTGAATGTCAGATCTCGACCAATCTCATTGAGCGCTTCGCGAACACCATCTTCAAATTGCTGTCCGATCTCCTCAAGGCGTTGCCATCCATTGAGGCGATCCAGTTCTTTGAGTTGGGTTATCCCCGCCGTCATGGCAAGCGGATTTCCGGACAACGTGCCAGCTTGATAAACCGGACCATCCGGCGCGAGGTGATCCATAATTTCAGCTTTGCCGCCAAAGGCACCGACAGGAAGCCCACCACCAATCACTTTACCCATGGCCGTGAGGTCGGGAGTGATACCCACTAATTCCTGAACCCCACCCTTCGCGACGCGAAAACCTGTCATCACTTCATCGAAGATCAGGATCGTTCCAAACTTCTCTGTGATCTCGCGGAGAAACTGAAGGTAGCCCTCATTTGGGAAAATCAGACCAGCATTAGCAGGGTATGGCTCCAAGATGATCGCAGCGATATTTTCACCCTCTTTTTCGAAGATCTCTTCGACTGCTTCAGGTCGGTTGTAGGGAAGCGTGATTGTAAGACTGGCGAAGTCATCGGGAACTCCGGCACTGTCCGGTGTGCCGAGCGTGAGCGCTCCGCTACCGGCTGCCACGAGTAACGAATCGACATGACCGTGATAACACCCCTCAAACTTAATAATCTTGTCGCGCCCCGTATAGCCGCGAGCCAGACGTATCGCAGTCATGGTCGCCTCAGTTCCGCTGTTCACCATGCGGACTTTCTCGACTGAGGGAACGAAGTCCCGGATCATGCGAGCGATTTCAACTTCGTGCCGATTAGGAATTCCGAAGCTCACTCCTTCTTTGGCAGCATGACTCACTGCATCAATCACAGCGGATGGAGCATGTCCAAGAATGGCAGGCCCCCAAGTTCCCACATAATCGATCATTTCATTGCCGTCGACATCCCAGATCCGGCAGCCACGAGCACGCTGAACAAAAAACGGATCTCCATCAACACTGCGAAACGCCCTCACCGGAGAATTGACACCACCAGGAATCACTTCGCGCGCAGCAGCAAAGAGCTTGGAGGAGAGGTCTCGTTTTGCCATAGGATCGTCAATCAATCTCGGTTGCCGCCCTGCGTCAACCGGTGTTCCTGTTACCTACGAAATCATTTAAAGTTCCAGATTCGCCATTTTTGGATTTACGAGAACAATACTCTCAGCTTCACTGGTCCTTTAAGCCGACTTTAAATATCTGTCCTTTCCCTCGGTATGAACGTCCATCATCTCGAGCTTTTCTACTACGTCGCCAAATTTGAAGGCATCACCGAAGCTGTTCGAAAGATGCCTTATGGCATCCAGCAGCCAGCAGTGAGCGGACAAATCCTCCAGCTTGAAAAGCTCCTTAAAGTCAAACTTTTCCGTCGCCGCCCGTTTGCTCTGACTCCGGCAGGAGAGGAGCTCTACGATTTCATCGCCCCGTTTTTCTCCCGGCTCGGTCAAATCACGGAACAGATTCAAGGGGAAGAAAATCATCATCTGCGCCTTGCAGCCTCCGCAGCTGCCCTGACCCATCACTTTCCGGAGATCTTACAAAAACTCCGCGCCGAGATCCCAACGCTACGTTTCACACTGCGAGAACTCACAAATATCGAAATCGAGGATGCCCTCAGAAAGCAGGAAGCAGACATCGCAATCGCTATCCTCAACCGTAAGTTCTCTCCCGGGATCAAGTCGATCAAGCTGATCGATATCCCTTTGGCGATTACTGTTCCCAAAGATTCCCCTATAACGAAATTTCGGGATATCGTTTCCATGGCATCGGGAGGAGAAATTCTGCAGCCATTGATCTCTCTTCCAAAAATTGAACCTGTCGCACAACTCATTCAGCGTGGACTCACCGCGAAAAACCTACGTTGGGAACCATCCATGGAAATCACGGAGCTCAACTTAATTCAACGCTACGTTGCGAAAGGATTCGGATTTGGAGTCGCTGTCAATATTCCCGGCGTGCCAAGTGCCGAGGGAGTCCGTCAAATCAAGCTGCCTACCACTTTTCCTCCTCTCTCAATTGGAATACTTCATGCGGGAAAACCAAAACGAGTCGCTCAACGCCTCATTGATCTCGCCCTTGATCAAGCTTCTCTTTTACAAAAGAAAACAGGGAAGGGATCATAATCCATGCCCGAAGCGCTTATTTTTGACTTCGATGGTCTTATTCTGGACACCGAGGTCCCTGTCTATGAGGCGTGGCGGAAAGACTTCCTCTCTTACGGGCACGATCTCGACCTTCGGACCTATTCCCAATGTGTCGGCAGCACTTTCGGTCAATTTAATCCCAAGCATCACCTCGAGCTTCTTGTTGGCAGCGTGATCAACTGGAGCCATCTCGACGAAAATCGGGAACGCGACGCTCTTGAAATTACCCATCAACTTGACCCATTACCAGGAATCATCCCCCTACTCACCGAAGCCAATGAGGCTGAAATACCATGCATTGTCGCCTCAAGTTCCCCACGCAGTTGGGTCGAAAGCCACCTCAACCGTCTCGGCCTCATGCATCACTTCATTGGCACTCGATGTCTCGACGATGTGAAGCATGCCAAGCCGGCACCTGACCTCTTTCTCGCAGCAACCGAATTCCTCGCGGTGAATCCTTCCAGATCAATCGTTCTGGAGGATTCATTTAACGGGCTCACCGCCTCCATCGCTGCCGGCATCCCCTGTGTCGTTGTGCCTAACAAAATCACAGCTCACTATGAGTTTGACGGCGCGGCAAGCGTTCTGCCTTCACTGGAAGGGATCGGACTCGATTACTTCCAGGAGCTACTCGAGGAGTCAGCCCCTCAGAGTTAATTGTTAATTCCTTGGGTGCCCCAAAGTCGCTCTTCGTTTAAATTGAGCGGCCGGAGTGAAAATGAAAACAAGCCCAACTGTTTCTTGATCCAGCAGAAAGAGATAAAGTGGCCCGCGGATGCAATGGGCAAGGCGCTTCAAGCGCCCTAGTTGCGCCACTCCAACGCACCCTTTTTGAGGGCGTAGAGGTAGGCGACAAAGAGAATCAATACAAAGCTGAGCATCGACCAGAAAAAGACGGCCACACCGGCCTCGATCTGCTCTCTAAAAACAACCGCCCAAGGATAAAGAAACACGACCTCGATATCGAACAGCACAAAGAGCATCGCAACGAGGTAGAATTTTACACTGAAACGGGCCTGCCCATCACCCACAGGATTCATTCCGCATTCGTAGGCAGAGTCCTTTATCTTGTTGCGAAGCGCGCGCTTACCAAGAAGAGCGCTGGCAATGAGCGTGGCCACAGCAAAGGCAGTAGCGATCACGATCTGCAAAACGACGGGAATGAAATCAGGTAACATGTTTAGAAAACCGAATTACCGGCTCAGGTGGAATGTAGTGAAAATGCCCTCCCCGTCCAGACGATTTCTGGGCTTGAGAGTAAACCCAAAAAAAAGGCCGATTCCTCCCAGAATCGGCCTTTTGTTAACGTGTTTAGGAACGAGTCTCGACAAGAACTTAGCCGTTAGCTGCCGCGTGGGCGCTGGAGGCTTCGTGAATATTGTCCAAACCGCGGTATTCCTTGCCGTTTTTCTCGACAAGACCGCGAGTTACAAGATTCTGTAACTTCTCGTATGCACGGAGGCGAAGCATCTCTTCGCCACCACTCACCGCATTACGAGCTTTTAAATTTTCATAAACAACCTCAAAGAGGTCATTGAATCCAAAGGTCTGTTTATCGGACAGTACGGTTACCAATTCGTCGGTAACATGATCGGGGACCCGTCGTGAGAATCGTGTTCTACGTGTGGTTGACATAACCATCAACTTATCACATGAGCCTATAATTGCCTACAGATTTCTACGGTGTTTTCGCAAAATCTGAATATTCTTATAATTGAGGATCAGCTACGGCATCAAATCCAAAATCCATAAGTGACTGAATCACAAGGGATTTCAAACTTGCCGAACCGACTGTTTGAGGAGCAGCAAGGGTGCAACAGTGGACATACCCCGCCATCGCGGAAAATGGCCTCTTTTCAATGCCAGCCTCTTCCAGCCAAGCGTCGAAAGACACCAACGCCTCGATCCAGTCGCCCAGCGAATAGTTCGTATGATCCACATCCTCAAAGAGTCGGTCAAAGTCAACCAACTCGGCTCCCGCCAAAAAAACGGCGAATTTTTCAAAAATTTCCGGATCAACGACTGATTCCCGAATCAATTCGAGCGATTCAGAATGGCCCTCTGACATGACGCAATCTGCCCCGCCTCAACGATTTCGCAACCAGATCACTTCAGCACCTTAATGATAACCCTCGCGACATCTTCGGCGAGAATTTTCGAGCCTTCCGGCGAGTAATGCACGTCGGCCGGGAGCTGGATTTCAGCCGCACGCTCGAGTGCAAACGTGTAAAGATCATGTGTCAGGACCTCGGTTTTTTTAAAAAGCCGTTCCGCCACTGCATTGTAGCGTACTGAATCTCCGACAACTCGTCCTTTGGCACCTTCCGGAACTGGGGTCGTAGTACGCCAGATTAATTTCGCCCCAGTCGCTTCGAGGATGTCGTGAATTTTGGAAAGGTTTGCGAAGTAGTCCTCCACAGGCACTTGCTGATAACTCTCCGCAAGGTCTGGCTCAGCCAAGTTCTCGCCATTCGGCCCCATGTATTTGAGATCATGGAGACCCCAGTTAAAGTGAATCACATCCCATTTTTTGCCTGCGCCCCCGGTGTTGAGCCACTCTTCGATTTCGGTCAGTCCCCTAGTTGTTGGGCCGCAATTGGCCAAAGGTCGATGCACGTTAGCCTTATCCTTTAACAGGTCCCTCACGGCCAAGGTATACCCGATTGAGATGGAATCTCCGATCAGCAGGACACGAGGAAGTCCCTCAACGTCTTCAAACGGCAAGAGAGCTGGGTTTACTTGCCTCTTCGGCACTACCTTTTTCTTCTCAGCGCCCACGATTGGGGAAGCCACAAGGCCGGTTGCTAGCACTAACACTGCGAGTTGCGAAATCAGTTTTCTCATGTGAATAAATGGCGACATTTTCGTATTAAAATCGAAGCAGTCTGTGAAGCCGAACCCACTGCCTGATCACGTATCTCATTATCATGACTAATTTGAACCCTGAAAATGGCCCCGGCAAAGCCCTCATAGACGCCCGCCTCCTCGCCGTCATCGTCATCGACGAACTCGAAGCTGCCATCCCCTTGGCTGAGTCCCTGCTGGCCGGCGGGGTCAGTGCCATGGAACTAACACTTCGAACCCCAGTGGCGATCAAAGCAGCCAGCCAAATCAGGGAAGCCGTTCCCGAAATGATGGTGGGCATCGGCACCGTTCTCTCGACCGGCCAAGTGGATGAGGTCCTCGCCGCGAATGCCAGCTTCGCGGTCTCCCCTGGGGTCAATCCTACTGTCATACGCCATGCTTCCGCTGCAGGCTTGCCTTTCGGTCCCGGGGTAATGACTCCAACAGACGTCGACATGGCGCTTCAAGAAGACTGCCGCCTACTTAAATTTTTTCCGGCAGAGTCTTCTGGCGGCCTTGGCCACCTTAAGAATATCTCCGCCCCCTACAGTCACCTCGGATTGAAGTTCATTCCTCTCGGCGGAATCGACCTAGGCAATCTCTCGACTTACCTCGACAATGAACTAATCGGAGCCGTAGGGGGTAGCTGGATCGCCCCCCGTAATCTCGTCCGCGATCGCAACTGGAAGCAAATCGAATCCAACGCCCGCGAGGCCCGAACTATCGCCGGATGAAGGTTTTTGAACTCGTAATTTCCAAGTTTTGTGAAGAAAATCACACCTCACGCTAAGACTCGCCCCCAAGGAATCGTATTGTCTCTTAGGCAGAATGCCGCCAAGTTCTTTCCTGTGGATAACTTTCCCAAGCCCATGACCCGACATCTTCTACTTCTCGTTCTACTGTCCCTGGTTACCTCCTTCCCAGTAGCAACACCAACTCAAGCGCAATCAGCAAACATATCAGCACGTCAGGGTATCAGTGCTATCTCAGCCCAATATGGTAGCGCTGCTGTCCAATGGCTGGCCGAAATGCGCGGACGCTCCGGAATCCCGCAGCCCAACAGCTGGGAAATACTTGCCTACAACGACCGCTCCCCGGGCCTACTTCATCGCTTCTGGGCAGGAGGTGGTCGCGTGGGTGACGCCGGTGCCGACAACACCCGCTATCCCGTCAACATTCCCGTCGGATATTTCGGCGCCAACCAGGTAGTTGTCGACAGTGTGGCCGCTTTCACCATCGCTGAAGGGGAGGCCCGCAAGGCACGCGTGGCATTCGATAGTTGCGATTACCTGCTGCGCGTTCGCGAATACTCTGCTGAGCCCATCTGGCGCCTTGAGCTCCTTGACCCAGCTCAGCGCCTCGTCGGCAAGATTTACCTATCAGCCAGTAATGGTGAAGTCTTGAGAACTGTTTGGATGTATTACAATGGCAATGCACAACCCCAGATCGCAGATTCCCTCGCCCCTAGTCGCCCATCAGCACCGATTTCCACGACTCAGATTCCGACCGGATCAAACCCGATGGTGCAACCCAGTCTTTCAAATAACACCGGCTTGAATGCAACCACCGTTCCTTCTGCCACCATTGCGCCAACGGCTGAAGTCGCACCAATACCTAGCCGAGGCATGGCTGGCAATTCGATCCCCTCACCTTCCTTTCCTTCTGCGAATGGACGCAACAATTCTACAACTGTGCCTGCAGCACCCGCCCCTCTTCCAACCGGCTCAGAGCGCCGCTACAACGACACCGGTATCCCGGAGCCACCGGCCATCGCGAACGGTAGTGGCAACATGCCTGATTTGAGAGATCCTGACGGTAGAGAAGACAAAGAACCCAAGCCTCCGGTTGAAGTGCCGAACAGCAGTGGTTCCACCGATCGTATTCCTCCTCCTCCGATCCCCAACTCGTGACTCGGTTAATACTCAATAGCAGCCTCTGAGCGAGTGAGTGCCTCCACAGTCCAAACGATCGGGTAGATACGCTCGTAATACCAGAGGCGGGCAAAGTAAAAACCAATAGGCGCCGCATCGAAGGTCGTTCCTGATTGAGTCGCATCGATCAGCCACTGCCGCCCCCGCCTGACAGCATCGATTGCTTCAGGGCGCCATGCAAGAGCCCCGACAGCCAATGCCGTCTCTTCGATTGTCGACGGCGATCTGTTCTGCGAGGCACCCCATCCCCCATCATCATTCTGGTGGTCCATCAACCAGATCGCTCCCTCGTCAGCCTCGGGGTATTCCCCGAGCTCATCAAGCGCTCTCAAAACCATTGCCGTGCCATAGGTCGGATTCTCCTCGTCATTGTGGCGATGCTGGTTACCAAACCAAAGCGGGACCCACGAACCGTCGGGTCGCTGCTCACGGAAAAGGTAGCGCAATCCCTTCTTACGGACTCGATCTATCTCCTCGATCAAGGCGCTGCTCATTTCGTCACGCCAGGCTGCCATAGCCCTTAGGGTGTGGGCGGTGAGATCGGGGGATGAGCGGTCAAATGGTAGTGCTCCCCAGCCCCTGCAGAATGTTGGAATACCGCCGTCCCGGTTCTGTAATCCCGCCAACCATTCGATTCCCTCAGCCGCCGCCGCGTGAAGGCGATCAGAATTGTCCTTCTCTCCCAATAACTTTAAAGCGAGCAATGCTCCGGGTGTATCATCCGCGTCAGGAACTCCACCACTCAGGTCTGTCCAAGCCCAACCACCGGGGGGCGTATCGGTAAACGGGTGTACTTCTTTGTATTGCTGAGCCAACAACCAGCCTAACAGAGCTTCACGTTGATCCAACAGGGTCAAGTCGTCGACCCTACTCTTTTGCTTCGCCTCAGACTTTCCTAGCAGGGCCTTCACAGAAAGCGTCGTCACCCAGGTTGCCAAATTAGTATCTATCGGCCAACTGCCATCCGGCCGCACCGTATCAATAAGAAACTGAACGGCCTTTTTGACAACCGGATGATCTTTTTCCCCGGCTGCGACCAACGCCATCGTGACAAAACTCGTCAAAGGTGCTGCCTCGAGAAATCCACCCGAGGCCGGCTGAATCGACGCGAGAAGCCGTGAGACTCTCGGCCAAACTATAGACTTACGGCGATGGCCTAGTGGTCCCTGACGAAACCGCGCATACCCAATCGAGATGAGGGCTGGCAACGCATAACTCACGACCGGCAATCGCATCAACCCGAACCAACTACGCGGGAATATCGCTAACTGAAAAGGAAGCTGTAACACATACTTCCATCCTCCGTTTCCCAACGTGCCGCAGATTGCACAAAGCATGAGAATGGGAACAGAAAAGGTTCGATCCTTACCATAGCGAGCCTTCACCGTTTCAGCGATCAGGGAAGGTTGGAGAGAGCCGACATAATCACGAATCCAGTTTGATGCCAGTCTCGTCGTAACTCCGCAACCTTCACCACCGAACTTCGTCAGCGCAGACCAGCATAAGAGTGTTGTTGATATGTTAGAAAAACTCTTAGCCGTATCCCCCCAGCCACCATCTTCGTTCTGATAATCCACCAGCCATTCCACCGCAGCTTCGACTTTGTCCGTATAGCGTTCCGGATCCACACTGCCAAGCGCTACGAGAGCGGTGGCCGTCGAAAGAGCCGATGTCGACAATTCACCCTCCCAGTGCCCGGCACTAGCCCGCTCCGCCAGTAGCGCCGCTCTTGCTTTATTCAAGCTCTCGCTGACCTCGACCATTTTATCTTTTAAAGAGCAAGGTGCCCAAGAGCGAGCAAGCCGTAATACGTGTATTCAATATCAAGATCATCATCCTCCCAGCTACCATGGAATCCTCCAGCAGCTGTCCAGAGACTGTCGATATAGTCGAGAATGGCTTCCTTTTTATCGTCAAACGATACCTGCAGGCCGTCCAGGGCATGGAGAGCGACAGCGGTCGATAGTAGGTCGGGCATAGGCGCCATCGGAAACGGAAGAAATCCGCCCCCAGGATGGAATGATTCAAGAATCCACTTTGAGGTCTCCGATGGGATGGTCAGCTTCAAATTACGGGAGACCGTAATTGCGGCAGCAGTTGATGGAATGTTAGGAACCGGCAAGGCAACATCGTTAGCCCATGCTCCCCCTGCAACCTTCAGCGATTCAAGACAAGTGGCGACTCCCTCTTCGTTCGAAACGGTCCTGCCGTGATCAGCATTAGCTCCACAAGCCAGAAAGCAGGCATATGCTGAGCCCGTCTCCATGCCCTCTGCCTGATTGTAACCACCATCTTCAGTTCGATATTTCTCGATCGCTGCAAACACCGGCGCAAGATCACCTACGGCGCGACAATCCGACAGAGCAGAAGCGCAGCGGGCGAGGCAACAGAGGTGCACGAAGTCCAACTCCGCCACTTCGCTAAGCTTCCGTTTCAGAAAAGCAATCAGAGTCTCCTCGGGCAGGTCTACCTGAAGGGCAGTTAGCGTATCGATAGCGAAACTCGTGTAATATAGATCCACATCACCATCCCGGTCACAGAAGCCTCCATCAGCATGCTCCTGGCTCATGATGAAATCATGAATCAGAAGCGAGGCTTCCTCACCGAGAAGCGACGGAGCCAACCTGGCCACTTGCAGCATTTCCAACCTCAACGACATGGCCTAGTAGGGTGCATTAGGCAGTAACCATTATCGCACCGCATGAGTAAAAAATGTAAGTTCGGATTCACCATTAAACGAAGCTCCTTGTTGAGGGCAATTGCGACATAAATCCGGCAGGCCCTACAAGTCCAGAATTAGAACACCGCATATATGACCAATTCTTATGATTTTGTCGTCATCGGAGGAGGCAGTGGAGGCTATGCCGCCGCAAGGACTGCTTACGATCACTGCATGAAAGCCGCCGTGATTAGGCAGGAGGTAACTGAATTTATCCACGAAATCGTGGTGGCGATGCATTTTCGCGCAACCGCTTTAGAATTTATCAAAATTCCGCACTATCACCCGACCCTTAGCGGAATTTAGACGTATCCGGCATAGGACCTTTTAATTCCCGGCTGATTGCCGTATAATTCAGCTTGATATCGGGGCGACCCAATTATTTCAATTTCTGTAAATTCCAACTTTCCAGAATCGTGCTCAATCAGATCACCAACCAAAAAAAAGCAGCCGCAATTTACAAGGCAGAGAATGCTCGAGGCAACCGTGGGAGCCATGGCACTCCATACCCGACTACTCCGGCCGACAATGGCGTCACTCATGATGAAAACTACGAGAACGTCAGTCCAAATCTCGAGAGTAAAGATTTCTGAGAATCCTAACCGAATGAGATCATAAGAGACCTCGACACCGGCCCCACCATGACGGTGCGCCGAGTTTTTTGTTCGAAAGCTCCATACATAAAGCCAAAAAGGTGAACCTGCCCCCTAAATCCCACCTTGCCATGAGTGCTATCTCTACCTCGACCGACATTCGCGAAGACATCCTGCGCCTTAAGCAAAAGAGAAACGCGGTTATTCTTGCGCACAACTATCAGATTCCCGAAATTCAGGACATCGCTGACTACGTTGGCGACTCTCTCGGCCTCGCCTTTCGCGCCCAAGAAACGGACGCAGACGTCATCGTGTTCTGCGGAGTTCACTTCATGGCCGAAACCGCAAAAATTGTTAACCCGGAAAAGACAGTTGTCCTTCCTGATGCTGAAGCCGGTTGCTCTCTGGAGGAATCTTGCGCCGCGGCAGATCTCAAAGCCTTTCTTGAAGAGAATCAGGAAAAAAACTACTACGTTATTACCTACATCAACTCTTCCGCCGCTGTTAAGGCACTCTCCGACGTGATTTGCACGAGTGGAAATGCCGTAAAGATCGTCGAGGCCGCGCCCAAGGATCGGCCTATCCTCTTTGCGCCTGATCAGAATCTTGGAGCTTGGGTTTCTCAGGAGACGGGACGCGAAATGGATTTCTGGGACGGCAACTGCTACCTCCACGTCGAATTTACCCGCGAGAGTATTCAACGAATCAAAGATGATTACCCGGATGCCGCGGTTGTGGCTCACCCGGAGTGCACCACTGCCGTTCGACTTCTCGCCGACGAAGTCTGCTCGACCGAGAAAATGGTCGACTTTTGCCGAAGCTCCGAGTCCCAGAATATTATCGTTGTGACCGAAGCCGGAATGCTTCACCGCATTCAGAGGGAAATACCGGAGAAAAACCTCATTGCAGGCCCCACCGCTAATTGCGCGTGCGCTGAGTGTCGATTCATGAAAATGAACACACTGGAGAAACTTTACAACTGCCTCAACGAATTAAGCCCGGCGGTAGAGTTGGACGAAGAATTCCGTGAGGCTGCAAAACTACCCATCATGCGAATGCTGGAACTCAGTAAGTAGCCGAAGCCACGAAAGCTATCAGCAGTCACAAACTCACCTTCACGAAAATGGGCAACTACCAGTGGGATTCCACTTTTACCAAACTCTTCGCCCGATGCCTCGAGCGATACAAAAGCGGGGACAGAGACTTCAACAGCTATTATACCGACAGCGATCTGGCCTTCCTGAAATCCATCGGCTACAAACCACGTGAGATGTTCGACTTTGTCGAGGACTATGGTGACAGTGGTGAGCCTGCCATCGAAACCGCCGTTATGATCGCGAGCGCGCGCCGCGACTACCTTGATCATGTTATGGCGGGCGAACTCAGCGGACACGAGATCCACCCCGACGAGCTACCGGCTAAGGACGAGGAACTTGAGGGCTTTACTTGGCTCCCGCGCATCATCATGAAAGCGCGCGGAAAACTTCGTGGCGAATTGGATCCCAATATCATGTTCTGCTGCGGCGGCGATCGAAATTTCCTCCACACTCACGATATTGCACCTGCCGACTTCCTTCGTGTCGTGTGGTCAGCTGGAGACGATGACCAAAAAATAGTCGAATTTGTAAGGAAAAGCTCCAAGGTATGACCCGTCGGTTCCCAACTGCAGTTTTTACAAAAGCAACGCTCGCGGTATGCTTTTGGCTGTGCTTTTGGTGCACGCAGGCTACTTCTGCCGCGAGCCTTGCTGATTTGGGAGCGTATCGGGATGGCTGCCAATCACTCAGCGAAGGTCATTACAAGTCCGCATCGGAACAATTCTTGGAAACATGGGACCTCCTCCAACAAAGCGGTGGCGGTGACCTGGAGCGAGACTTCGTCGCCTCCCGGCTCCTCGAGTCTTTTGTGCGGAACAGTGAAGCATCACTGGCAACAAAGTGGCTAGAAGAAAATCCCATCATTGCCCCATCCGGCAGCACTCTGCAGTGGGCCGGGATTGCTTTTTATGAAGAAGAAAGATTTACCGAAGCGGCAGAGACCTTTGGCACTTTGATCAACTCGGGAAAAACCGAAGATCGAAACATCACGCTCCGCTATCTCCGAAGCCTCGCCCTAAGCGGCTCAGCCGCGGAGGCTCTTGCTGCAGCCTCCTCGATGTTTACTCCCATATCCCAACGGGAAAGAGCAGAATTGGCCCGCATTGCAGTTCTCGCCGGAAATCACCGAGAAGCTCTCAGAATTCTGGAAGATAACACCACACCTCAAGAGTTAAGCTTCAGTGAAAGACTAACGGCTACACGAATCAAAATAGCAGCACTAGTTGGGCTAAATCGAAACACGGAGGCGGCCGAGATCGCCTGCGAAATAATCGACCTAGCAGAGGATACTTCCAAAAGTCTGGTCGGATTCCTTCTACTGGAATCAACAGGAGTGGATCCTAACGATACTGCGATCCGGACACGAATCGAAGGCTGGATCAACGACTCAAGCCACCCCGCTACAATAACCGCCAGTTTTTTTGAAGAAGTTCTGTTTAGTGTCGGAGCCGATCTCACTGAGGCACTAAAGATTACCGCCTCCACTCCTGACCATCCGCTCCAACGCGAGGCACGCCTTCGGCTTTCACTCGAAGGACAAGCATTTGATGAAGAGCTACCGTCCGCAGTAGAAATGGAACTGCTTGCCGAACCCGTTAGAAGTCATTTCATCGCTGCTTCATCTGCCTTCCGAAACAAAGAATTCCGAACGGCGTCCCGACTTTTCCTGACCAAGGCACAGTCGCTCAAAGGAATCGACCGAAGCAGGTCTGCATTTAACGCTGCCCTTTCATCGCTGCAGGCTGGCGACCTTAACGGTTATAAGGCCGCCCGCCAAAAACTTGCCGATCACAATCCGCGATCCCCCTTCATAGCCGACTTGAGCTATATCGGCGGCCTTTATCTGGCGACTGAGGGAGATCCGGAAGCCTTCGTCAGTCTGCAGGAATTTATCCGTGATTATCCTAAGCACCGGTCCAATGTCGACGCGCGCCTCGCACTGGCAGAAATCCACCTGAACCAGGTTCCCTCTCGGCCGCAAGCCGCACGAGAAATTTTCGAAGAACTCAAGTCTCAGCCCCTAACGCTCACTCAAAATGAGCGACTCGACTACACCTCTATCTGGCTGGAACTCATCGACAACAATCCTGCAGGCGTCACCCAACAGGCCGAGACCTTTGTCTCCAATTGGCCAAATTCTTCCTACCTTCCCGAAGTCGCCATGCTACTGGGCTCCCAGCAACTCAAAGGCGGCAACTTCGGAGAAGCACGCGAAAAGCTTAAGCTCATCGTTGAAAAGTTTCCCGAATCTCCCTACGCGGACGCTGCCGAGTTCTTCGCTGCCAAGTCCAGTCATGGCGAAGACGCTACGTTAGAAAGATGGCAGGTAATCGCTGGGAGCAACAGCCCATTTGCACAGCAGGCGCGACACGAACTGGGCTTGGCTCTACTTGCCAGAGACCGTTACGAAGAAGCACGCTTTGAAATGCAGGTATTGCTTGAGGACACGGCCGACGAGTCGGCGCTGCATTACGCAGTTCTCGCTGACATCGGCTATTCTTATTATCTTGAATCTTTAAGCACTCAAGACAAAGCCCCGTCACTCATGAAAGCTTCCGAGATCTTTGCTCGACTTTCCAATATCAAGGACCTCCCCGTGGCTTACCGTTACAATGCTGCCGTTCGTCGGGCAAAATGCCTCGAAGCTCTGGGACGGCCCAATGTTGCCCTAGAAATCTACCGCTCAATGATTTCTGAAGAGTCCATCGATGAGATTCTCGGCAGCGAAATATCACTCGAAGAAAACGAGTGGGTTTTTCGTGCTGGATTCTCCGCTATCAGGATCCTAAAGCAGAATAATGACTGGGCAGGGGCGATCAAAATTGCTGATAAGCTTTCCCTTATTGAAGGCCCTCGTGCCATCGATGCTGCTAACCTGGCCGAACAATTGCGGCTCAAGCACTGGGTCTGGGAATAGCCCCTGATTAGGAAGCCTCGAATTCGTGAGCTACACGAATTAATTCAGAAGGTTCATCGATGCAGAAAGCAGGCCCTTCTGTCTCCATCGCCTCACGCTCATTAACCCCCCAACAAACAGCGACCCCACTGACCTTGCTCTTTCGAGCAGCTTCCATGTCGCGGGTTTCGTCGCCGATATACATGACGCAACTTGGATCAGCCTTCTCCTTTTTTATGACGTTGAGGATACGCTGAGGCTTTCCGAAGAGACTGACTCCCGCTTCGATAAAAGAAAAACAGCTCAGCAAATCACAGCGATTCAAGAACGTCCTCACATTATCGGACGAGTTGGAACTCAAGATGCCTATTTTAAATCCAGAGGCGTGAAGTTCTAACACTGCTTCACGAATTCCGTGGAATAACTCCACGTCCTCCATTCGCTCGTGAAGAATTTTGCGAATGTGCGCGCCCAGCTTAACTGCCATCAAGCGGGAAATACCCAGATGATCCAACAAAGCCCGAGTATTTAGATTTCGCAGTTCGCGAGCCTCCTCAATGGTCACCGTATTAAGATTATAACTCTCGGCGAGTTCGTTAAAAATTCCGATGCCAGTATCCAACGTATTTGCCAGAGTACCGTCAAAATCAAAGATCAATAAGGGCTTGGGAGAAGCGAGCATTCCCGTCAAACCTTCCCGCCCTGCAGGAGAATGGCAAGCACTCAATAATGCTCGATGAGGGTTACCTCCGCAAAAGACGCAATCCTGCCAACCCGCTGCCTTGCTCGAATTGTCATCATCGAGGACACAAAAGAAGGTGAAAAAATCACCCGATTTTCGATGAAAAGGAGTCAGATCGACTTGGCAGCTCGACAGGCTTAGTTGGTTTTTGAAAAATCGCCTGTCTAAATCCTATAAAAACCCCTCAATTTGACTTAGTTTTCGGCTCAAAATTGGGGTTTTTTTGCCAATTTTCGGGCCTTTTTTAGGATCTTTTCAAAAAGGCAAAAAAAAGTGGCTTTTCATGCCTGAAAAGATGTTCAAGACCTTGATATTTTGGGGGTTCTAACGTATTAAAGGGTCTTGGAAAATCGCTGTTTTCAGGGGGATTTTTAGGATCGTTCTGAAGACTGTTTTTCGGTCCATTCACCCCCAGACTTTTTCTATGTCAGACGCCGCTGAAGCCAACGAGCCCCCGAAGCCATCCGGAGATTACGATGCCGGACAAATTGACAAGCTGGAGGGCCTCGAGGCGGTTCGAAAGCGTCCGGGAATGTATATCGGCGATCCCGCCACTGAACGAGGTCTTCACCACACCGTTTTCGAGGTGCTCGATAACTCGATCGACGAACACCTCGCCGGATTTTGCGACAAGGTCACCATCACCATTCACGCCGATGGCTCGATCTCGGTAGAGGATGACGGGCGAGGTATCCCGGTCGACATGCACCCCAAATTTGGTATCCCGGCAGTTGAGCTGGTGCTGACCAATCTGCACGCCGGTGGCAAGTTCGGACAAGGCGCCTACAAGTTCTCTGGTGGTCTCCACGGCGTCGGCGCCAAGTGTGTAAATGCTCTCTCCGATTGGTTCACCGCTGACGTCTATCGCGATGGAAAAATTCACCACATCGCTTTCGAACGCGGCGCCACGACCAAGCCGCTCGAAGTGGTCGGTGAACTCAAAGACAAATCGCAGACTGGCACGAAGATCTCCTTCTTCCCTGATACCACGATCTTTACCGGAGGCATCGACTTCAACTTCGACTACCTCTCCACTCGACTTCGGGAACTGGCTTTCTTGAACCCAGGTATTCGCATCAACCTGATCGACGAGCGGGCCGATTCGAAAAAGAAAAAAGAGTTCTTCTACGAGCGAGGTATCGTCGAATTCGTCGACCAGCTCGCAGAGAACAAGGAACGTGTTCACGAAGAACCTATCGTGCTCAACGGCAAGCGCATGGTCGAAATCGATGACGCCGGCAAAACCGTCGAAGACGATTGTTATGCCGACATCGTGATGCAGTACACGACGGACTACCATGAGAACATCCTTTGCTTTGCTAACTCGATCCCGAACGGCGATGGCGGAACCCACCTCTCCGGTTTTCGTGCCGCGCTGACCCGTGCAGTCAACAACTATGCCAAGGCCAACAAGTTGCTTAAGGATAAGGATCCGGCGATTACTGGTGACGACTGTCGTGAGGGTATCATTGCCATTATCTCGGTCAAACACCCCAACCCACGCTTCAGCTCTCAGACCAAAGAGAAGCTGGTCAATAACGAAGTCGAGGGTGTGATCAGCTCCATTGTTTACGAAGGTTTCTCCGAATTCTTCGAAGAGAATCCGATTCTCGCTAAGAAAATGGTAGAGAAGATCGCAAATGCCGCCCGCGCCCGCGAAGCGGCGCGGAAGGCTCGAGAGACCGTGCGGAAGTCTGCCATGTCCGGCGGTGGTCTACCCGGCAAATTGGCTGACTGCTCTTCCCGCGACCCCTCGGAATCCGAACTCTACATCGTTGAGGGTGATTCCGCGGGTGGCTCCGCCAAGCAGGGGCGCGACCGTCGCACCCAAGCGATCCTGCCAATCCGCGGTAAGCTCATTAATGTGGAAAAGGCCCGCCTCGATAAGGTGCTTCAGAACAAGGAGATCCAAACCATGATCACCGCCATTGGAGCCGGCATTGGCGACGGAGATCAGGAAGGCGCCTTCAACATCGAGAAAGTCCGCTACCACAAGATCATCATCATGACAGATGCCGACGTCGATGGATCTCACATTCGAACTCTCCTCCTAACCTTCTTCTGTCGCCAGATGCTCGAGTTGGTTAAGCGCGGTTATGTCTACATTGCCCAACCGCCGCTCTACAAGATCACTCGACGCAAGAAGGAACAGTATGTCCAGGACGACAGCGAACTCAGTCAAATATTGATCCAACTCGGCGCCGACGACGTCATCCTGCGCAGTCTGGCCAATGGTGAGGCCAAGGAGATTGACTCCGGAGACCTGATGGAAATCCTTCAGGGACTTGAAAAACTGAATCGTTACAGCGACATCATCACCCGCAACGCCGGTGACTTTCAAGAATACCTTGGCCACGGCGAAGACACCGAACTACCCGAATACCTCGTTCAGGTTCGCGAGGGTAACGAAGTTTTCGTGAAATACTTTCTCGATGAAGCCGCTCTGCGTGACTTCGCCACCGAGAATGAGGACCTCGATCTTTTCGAGCGCGAAGCTTCCGAAGACGAGACCTCTGAAGAGGATGCCCAGCAGCCGGCCACCAAAGCTGATGGCCCCATCCGCCGTGCCCGCCTCATCGAAATTCACGAAGCTCGCTCGATCTCCAAGCTTATTTCAAAACTAGAAGAAAAAGGCGTCAGCATGGCGAAGTTTTCCGACGAGGACAAACCGCTCTTCGAGATTGCCGAAGGCGACGGTGAGAACGCCCGCACCCATCCGATCTTCAGCATCCCTCAGATTCTGGACACGGTAATCGAAATCGGACGACGCGGCATGCAAATCCAACGATTCAAGGGGTTGGGGGAAATGAACGCCAAAGAGCTGTTCACCACCACCATGGATCCGACCTGCCGCAAGCTGCTTCGCGTTAAACTGGACGAAGACAATCAGGTCGAAGCTGACCGGATTTTCACCATTCTCATGGGAGACGTCGTCGAGCCCCGCCGCAGATTCATCGAAGATAACGCGCTAAGCGTTCGAAACCTGGACATCTAAAGCAAATTCCGGGCATCTGCCCGGCAACTCTACCTTCTTTTCACTTTCCCACTTTTAACGGCCACATAGCGACCACTCAGACATGGCAGACGAACCTGACACTCCGCCCCCATCGCACAGCGACATCCAACCAATCAGCGTTGCTGATGAAATGTCGAGTTCCTTTCTCGACTACTCGATGTCAGTCATCATTTCCCGGGCCCTGCCCGATGCTCGCGACGGCCTCAAGCCCTCACAGCGACGAATTCTACTCGCGATGAATGACCTTGGCCTCGCCCCCGGTAAGAATTACCGAAAGTGCGCCAAAATCTGCGGTGACACCTCCGGTAACTACCACCCTCACGGGGAAGCCACAATTTACCCAACGCTGGTCAACATGGCTCAACCCTGGACCATGCGTGATATCCTCGTCGACGGTCAGGGTAACTTTGGCTCGGTCGAAGGTGACCCTCCGGCCGCGATGCGATATACTGAAGCCCGCCTCACTCACCTCGGTCACGTCATCATGTCCGATATGGAGAAGGCCACGGTCGACTTCGTTACCAACTACGACGAAACACGTCAGGAGCCTGTCGTTTTCCCGGCTGCGTTCCCTAATCTGCTCGTCAATGGCGGCACAGGTATTGCAGTGGGCATGGCGACTAATATTCCGCCACACAACCTCGGCGAAGTCATCGATGGCACCTGTGCCACGATTGACAACCCACAGATCACGGTTGAGCAGCTGCTCGAATACATCAAGGGACCAGACTTCCCTACTGGCTGTACCATCCTCGGAAACCGCGGCGTCTATGACTACGCCACGACCGGACGAGGCAGCATCAAAGTACGAGGCCGCGCTGCCATCGAAGAGGATGCGAAAGGCCGTGAACAAATCATCATCACTGAGATCCCTTACGTGGTGAACCGCGCCAAACTCGTTGAGCGCATCGCGGAACTGGCGAATGCCAAGATTCTTCCTGAGATCAGCGCAGTGCGAGATGAGTCAGATGAAAACACCCGCGTGGTTGTTGACCTCAAGCGTGACTCGCGCTCTCAGGTCGTTCTCAACAATCTTTACAAGCACACCGCGCTACAATCGTCTTTCTCTGCCAACATGCTGGCGATCGACAACCGCCGCCCGCGCCTGCTCAACATCAAGGACGCCATTGTCTGCTACATTGAGCATCGCCGTGAAGTGGTTCTGCGCCGTTCCCGTTACCTTCTCAGCAAGGCGGAGGAGCACGCCGAAAAACTGGAGGCCTACCTGCTGGCACTCGGCAATCTCGATGATTTCATCAAGATGGTCCGCGACTCCAAGACTCGTGACGAAGCCCGCGACAAGATCAAGGCCTACAGCATCACTAAAGATGCCGCCGAAGCCCTTGGTATCCTGATTCGCGATCAGCCAAGCCTGAACATCAAGACCGGCCAATACGTGTTCACAGACAAGCAAGTGGATCACATCCTCGAACTGAGGCTCTACCAACTGGTCGGCCTCGAGCGCGAGAAGGTGAAGAACGAATACGATGAGCTGCTCGAAAAGATCAAAGACCTGCTCGACATCCTCGCTCGCGAGGAGCGCGTGCTCCAGATCATTAAGGAAGAGCTCCTCGAAGTGAAGGAGAAGTGGGCGACCCCACGCAGAACAGATTTTGGCATCGACGACGGCGACATCAATGTGGTCGACCTCATCGCCAACGAGTCAAACCTCATCACTATTTCCCACCGCGGCTACATCAAGCGGACGCTCGCCAGCGAATACCGTACTCAAGCACGCGGAGGTAAAGGCCTCAAGGGCATGGAAACACGTGAAGCGGCCGCTAAAGAAGACGAGGACGACTTTGTCGAACATCTCTTCGCCGCCACTGCTCACGATTACCTGATGTTCTTCACCGACACGGGTCGGGTCTACGTCGAGCGAGTCTTCCAGATTCCGGAAGGCAGCCGTATCGCCAAAGGACGTTCCATTAAAAATCTACTCAACCTGCAATCGGAAGAAAAAATTGCTTCCGTTCTCCGCATCGAAGCTGTCGGCAACGAAGACAAGGACGCGACTTTCGTGGAAGATCGATTTGTCCTCTTCGCGACCCGCTCCGGCAAGGTGAAGAAGACAAAACTCTCCGATTTCCGAAACTACCGCAAGGACGGCATCATCGCGATCAAGATTGAGGAAGGAAACTCCCTTATTGATGTGAAACTTACCGATGGAACCGACGAAATTTCTCTCGTCACCAGCAGAGGCTATGCAGTCCGCACCAGCGAAGAAAACATCCGCTCTATGGGGCGGCCTTCCGCCGGTGTCGCGGGCATCCGTCCGGGAGATGATGACTACCTTGTTTCCCTCGCCGTTGTCGATAATTCCGAGCAACTGCTCGTGGTCAGCGAAAAAGGCCTCGGCAAGCGGACTCCTTTTGAAGACTACCCGACCAAAGGCCGCGGCGGTAAGGGTGTTATCACGATGAAAGTCACCGAGAAGACCGGCCGCGTTGTCAAAGCGCTTCGAGTCGCGGCTGACGACGACATCATGCTGATGACCAACACCGGCCAGTCCGTGCGGATCAAAGCTGAAAGCGCTCGCCTCACCGGTCGAAACGCTCAAGGGGTTATCCTGATGAAGACCAAGGACGGCGAGACCATCCAGGATATCGCTCGAGTCGTCAATGAAGACGAGGATGAAGAAGGAGTAGAAAACGCTGAAGGCTCTGTGGCAGATGGAACGACTGATGCAACTCCGGAAGGCGAAGCGACTCCTCCAACAGAAGAGCAAGATCAGGATTAAACCCACGATCCAGAATTGTTATGGACAAGAGAGCTGAAGAGTTCCTTTACGAATTGCTCAACACCCCGAGCCCAACCGGTTTTGAGGTGAAGGGCCAGCGAGTCTGGGCGAATCGCTGTCGCGAGTTTGCCGACTCTGTCGACAGCGATGCCTACGGCAATGCCTGGGCCACGATCAACGGAGCGGAGGGCGCTCCCACGGTGATGATCGAAGCGCACGCCGATGAAATTGGCTTCATAGTCAAATACATTAGCGATGACGGCTACCTGAGAGTCGACCGAATCGGTGGGTCAGACTGGGCCACGGCCCGGGGACGCCGCCTGAATCTCTTCGGGGAAAAGGGTGAGGTGCTGGGCATTATTGGAAATACAGCCATTCACATACGGGATCGCAAAGACGGTGAGAAAGCTCCGGAAGTCCACGAACTCTATGTCGACATCGGTGCCAAAAGCGCTGAGGAGGTCGAAGAAATGGGGATCCGAGTCGGTCATCCAGCCGTTTATGCCGACAGTGCCGTCCCATTCGGAAAGAATGGAATCGTTGGTCGGGCCCTCGACAATCGCATCGGTGGTTTCATCATTTCTGAAGTCATGCGACACCTTGCAGAGGCAAAGCCGAATGCTACCTGTTTCGCCCTCAACGCCGTTCAGGAAGAGATAGGTGGCTATGGCGCCACGATGGCGTCCTACGCGCTCAAGCCTGATTTTTGCCTCGTCATCGATGTTACCCATGCCACTGACAGTCCTGACATCAAACACACTCAGCATGGCAAAGTCACTCTCGGTGGTGGCCCCTCTGTAACGCACGGCACCGCCAATCACCCTTTAATGGTGGAGCGTATTATGGAGCTGGCAAAAGCAAATAACATTCCGCTTCAGCATGAGGCTTCTTCTCGTTTTACGGGCACTGATACCGACTCAATCTATCATCAGCGCGGCGGCATACCGAGTGCATTGATTTCTCTCCCGCTTCGCTACATGCATTCAATTGTAGAGATGGCTGACTTTGACGATGTGGCGCATGTCGTCGATTTAATGACAGCGTTCGTCAACTCTGTTGGAGCTGACGAATCGTTCAAGGTTGAAATCTAAATCATCTCGTTTCCGGAATGAAGGCGTAACCCTCTACGCCTCTTCCTGAAATGAAAATGTTGATAGATCAGCACCACCGAATCTCCAAGGAGAAATCTCGCACCGAAGTTTCCTATCTTAGACGTAGCGCGAAGGAATAGGTCTAAGCCTGATTTAGAAAACGAAAGTTTACCCTACCGGGACAGCTTCATGCCAACTTCGCTAACTGCTCTGCTATCACCTCAGGGTAAGCCACGTGTTCAACCGCTTGGATCCGTTGCTGAAGATGCTCAGGTGAATCTCCAGAAAGGATCGGAACTTCCTCCTGTTTTAGGATCTCTCCACTATCAACGCCACCGTCAACGAGGTGGATGGTATATCCGGAGGCGTGGTCTCCAGCTTCAATCGCTCTCTCGATCGCACGAAGCCCGGAGTATTTCGGTAACAACGAAGGATGGATATTGAGAATACGTCCGCCAAAAGCACCCAACAAGGGATCTCGTAGAATCCTCATAAATCCGGCTAAGACAATCAAATCAATCGAAGCCGCTTGAAGCCGGTCTCGGATTTCTTTCAACGAAGCGTCGGTCAGGTGACCAACTCTCGTTGTCCCCGGATCAATAACGATTCGAGGGACACCATAGCGGTCCGCTTCCGAAAGGATTCCAGAACTCGGAACATCGGACATCACCAAAGCGACTTCCCCCCCCAGCTTTCCCCTGCTAGCAGCTTCCATAATTGCCGCAGCATTGGACCCTTTTCCCGACCCGAAAATAGCCACCTTCTTGGTGGAGTCCTCCACTTTCGAGAGGCATTTCAAAGTTTCGCTGGTCGATTTTCCAGCTACCAGAGAAAGAATCTTAATTTCAATTCCGAGGCGGTCTAGCACTGCCTTTTCCTCGTCGATCAGAGAATCTGCCGTGTAATCGCCTCCCTTGGAATAAACGTGCGGTCGGATTGCCTCAATCACGCTTGAAGCGCGGCGTTCTTCAAAAACAACCACCCCATCCACAAATTCCAGAGCGCAAAGCATTTCGGCCCGATCTTCAACGCAGTTGACCGGACGACCCGGCCCCTTGAGCTCTCTAACCGATTTATCCCCGTTGATTGCGACGAAGAGTACCTCCCCCAAAGCGGCTGCTTCTCGAAGGTAACGCAAGTGGCCCACGTGAAGCACGTCAAAAGCCCCGTTCGTCAATACGAGTTTCTTCCCCTCTGCTTCGAGTCTTTCACGAAGAGACACGACTTCATTGAGCGATGATACGAATCTTTCAGGCATTTTTAGAAGTTATCGCAAAAATTCTTTCCCGTCGTAAAAATTCTGCCCCCGATTCCTGAGTCTACGCTGTAATTTCCGCTTTTCAGTACGCCCTTTTCCACGGACACTAATGACATGTATGATACGCGCATCGACCAATTGGCCCGTCAGCTAGTCCGCTATTCCACCGCCACGAAGCGCGGTGAGAATGTGCTTATCGAGTTGTTTGATGTTCCTGAAGAAGTGGGTATTGCTTTAATTCGCGAGGTTCGTGCCGTCCGAGCTACCCCTTTCATCAATATTCACAACGCCAAGATCAGCCGAGAAATGGCGCGTGGGGCCACTGAAGATCAGTATGCCTCGATTGCTAGAACGGCGATGCAACAGATGAAATCGATGGATTGCTACATCGCGATCCGCGGCAGCAACAACGTCAATGAACTGTCTGATGTAGCCGCGAAAAAAATGCAGATGTTGTCTTCAAAGATGCGGCCGGTCCTAAATGAACGCGTCAACAAGACAAGATGGTGCGTTCTCCGCTGGCCTAATCCTTCCATGGCCCAAAGCGCTGGCATGTCGACTGAGGCATTCGAAAATTTCTACTTTGAGGTTTGTCTACTCGAGTATTCCAAGCTCAAGCGTGGCATGAATGCTCTCGCCAGACTGATGACCGATACTAATGAGGTTCACATAAAGGGGCCTGGCACGGACCTTCGCTTCAGTATCGCCGGACTCCCCGGGAACGCGTGTGGAGGCACTCACAATATTCCTGATGGGGAATGTTTTACAGCTCCGGTGAGGAAGTCGGTAGAGGGCTTCATCAGTTACAATGCTCCTTCGATTTATCAGGGTATCGCGTTCGACAACGTCAAACTTGAGTTCAAGGAAGGGAAGATTGTTAAAGCAACCGCCAATAACACAAAAGCGATCAACAAGATTTTCGATACCGATCCTGGTGCCCGTTACATCGGTGAGTTTGCCATCGGGTTTAATCCCAAGATTAAGGAGCCGATGCGCGACATTCTTTTTGATGAAAAAATCGCCGGCAGCTTCCACTTCACTCCCGGCCAGGCCTATGAAGTGGCTGACAACGGGAACCGCAGTTCCGTCCACTGGGACCTCGTCAACATTCAGCGTCCGGACTACGGAGGAGGTAAGATCTATTTCGATGGCAAACTGATCCGCAAGAATGGTCAGTTCATCCCAAAGTCTCTGCAGTCACTAAACTATTGATTAGGCACTGATGCTGAAACCACTTATAGCTCTTATGGTTGGCGGGGGGCTCGGTGCTATCTCGCGCTGGGGATTACACTTTCTAGTCGATTCAAAGTGGACACCTCACCATCAGTTTCCGTGGGGCATCCTCCTCGTCAACGTCATCGGTTGCTTCCTCTTTGGCTGGCTATTTTCCCTGTTTGAGGGCAGAGCCTGGTTCTCCGACACTCTTCAACTGGCCATCTTCACGGGATTTCTCGGCAGCTTTACCACATTCGCAACTTTTGGCTGGAATACGTTGGAACTATTTCGAACAGGCCAGATAGCCCTCGCGCTTGGTAATGTCGGAGCCAACGCCATCCTTGGATTGGTCGCCGTCTGGTTAGGATTCATTCTGGCTCGCTAGCTCTCTCACACGAAGAATGACCTTGGATTGATCATCAGGAAATTCACCAGAGAAACGGCAAATAGGGGCACACAGTCCGAAATAGCTCCTCCTAGAAGCCCCAGCACCAATCCTAAAATTGCGGCCACTTCGGCCAGTGAGAGTGAGAATATGAACGCTCCCTGCACGAATGACACTAGCTTTCCTTCTTTATTCGAACGCGCCCGTATGAAGTGTTTCACCGCTAAGCTGGCAATCGCGGCAATCAAGCCAGCCACATAGAACGGATTTTTTAAATCAGCAGCGGCCTCGCTCTCGGGTGGTATCGTGATGAATTGAAGAATTAAAAAGTAAGCGCCCACACCTGTTATCAGGGCCAACCACAAGAACCACCTGACCAGTTCAGGGAATTGGTTTTTTTCCATCTTCTAAGTGAATTGGGAATGAATCACTTCGCTCTGCGGAAAATGTAATAATTGTCAGCTGTTACCGCCACGAATTCCCAACCACCGTCTTTCTCAACTTCCATAATCGTCCTCGAGAGCATGTTGAACTTGGCAATTTTGTTCACCATTTCTTTCGGAAAGTTGATCTCACCATCGTCGGCGATTTCTAAGCCCTCCTCCTCTGCGATCGCACGAAATCCAAGGGAGTCCATCTGCTGAGAGCTAAGTGTTTGGTAGTCATAGTTTTCTACGGCACCAACACTGGAACCAAAGATTCCGAAGTTAGAGAGCAAGTTGAGGATCCCAAGCAGGACGATCACTGAAAGCAAAGCAAGAACTGTATTTTTCATTAGGCGAATTAAAAAGTATGGAGCGGTTTTAGGATTGAGCACCCCAACACAAATTGCGCGATGTGTAAAGAGTCATCCCTCATCAGTCACTGGTAAAGAGGGAGTCAATCGCCTCGATCGTAGCTGCTGTATCAGCGAAATTGGGCAACAAGATATCCGGGCTACCTGATTCCAGCATTTCCTCACTGGCACCGCCCGTCGCCACGGCAATCACGCGAGCGTCAAAAGCTCGAGCGCAGGCGATGTCTTTGAGAGTGTCTCCGATAATAATCGTCTTGCTTGGATCAAAGCCTTTTCCGACTGCGACCTCCGCCCGCTCAATTGCAATTGGGCCAAGGCCATTCCGAGTTTCATGATCTGTCCCGAAAGCCCCGAAGCCGAAGTAATGGTCAATGTCAAAATGCTTCAATTTCAAGCGCGCTCCCGCTTCCACGTTCCCCGTCAAGATTCCAAGGAGGTAATCTTCACACTTCTCAAGTCGCCCGAGTAATTCGGGCACACCGGAGAGGACTCTACCTTTGCCACGATCGCGAAACTCTCTCATGCAACAATCGAGCGCGAGAAGATACTCATGAAAAAACAGGTCGCGATGACCACCATGATTCTCAATTGCAAAGTGATCGAAGAGAAAAGCCACCACACTGCTGTCGGTAGCCCCACCAAGATCAAGAGACGGAAAAGCTTTTTCCCGACAGAAGGGAAAGGCGTTAAAGAAGCCTGCCTCTAAAGCAACTAACCCTGCCCCCTCAGTGTCAACCAAGGTGCCATCGATATCGAAAAGTAGCAGCTTGTCAGCTCGAATCACTAGATATTTAAGGATTGCGATTGTCTGAATGTTTTTTGACGATCGCGGGAATTAGGAATCTTAGTTATCCTCCTCGTCTCCGGAAGGAACCTCATCGCCGTCATGCTCGTCATGCTCGTCATGCTCGTCGGATTCATCGTCTTCCTGAGCGGCGTGAGCTGCCTCAACTTCCTCCAGATCCACCTCTTCATCTTCGGGACGAAATTTCCGCTTTTGCTTCTCCTTGGGAAGAGGCGAAACCATCATGAGGATGTTACGATTATTGAGTTTCGGTTCTAAATCGACGTGAGCCATCGTCTCCAAGTCTTCCTTTACCCGATCCATCAACTTGAAGCCCAGATCTTTATGGGCCATCTGACGCCCCCGAAATTGAAGCTGGATGCGAACTTTGAATCCATGCGCCAGGAAATCTTCAGCATGGGTCATCTTGATGGAGTAGTCGTGGTCACCAATATTGACGCGAAACTTCACCTCTTTCTCACGCTTCTTCGGCTTATCAGTCTTCTTCTGCTTGGACTGCTCATACTTATATTTCCCGTAGTCAACAATACGACACACCGGAGGTTTCGCATGAGGAGCAATCTCGACAAGATCAAGACCGAGTTGCTTGGCCTTAGTCAAAGCTTTGTGAGTTGGCAGCACCACATTATGCTCCCCGTATATTACTCGGATTTCGGGGGATCGAATCCGGTCGTTCACCCGCGTCCTTGGCTGACGCGGTCTTCGTTTCATGGGTCTCTTAGCGATAGCGAATTACCTCCAAAGTCTGGGTGTTAGTTTGTCTTAGTTTCGCTCCCTTTGGGCAGGAACGGAAATAGTCAGTCGCAAGGGTAATACCTCGCGAAAGGGAGAATGTTTCAACTCCGGTGAATGAATGAAGCTCGCCGGGCTCGGAATAGTAATGGAAACCCAACCCAATCATAGACTGCGAGAGCGAATCTCGGCGACGATCTGATCTTTAAAATCGTCAACACCGATGGCACCAACGTCTCCCTTGTCACGGTGACGCACTGACACTTGATTCGATTCCTGTTCTTTCGCTCCGATGATTAACATATAAGGAATCCTATCCAGCTGAGCAAGTCGAATTTTGGCACCCACTTTCTCGTTGGAAGCGTCAACTTTGACCCTGACTCCCTCGGCTCGGAGTGCTGCATGGACCTCATCTGCGGCATCGACAAATTTCTCAGAAATGGGCAGGATTCGAACTTGCTCCGGCGATAGCCAAGTGGGAAACCTTCCTGCGAAATGTTCAATCAATACGCCGACGAAGCGTTCCAAGGAGCCAAATGGCGCGCGATGGATCATGACCGGCCGGTGAGAAGCATTGTCTTTTCCAACGTATTCGAGTCCGAAACGTTCCGGCAGGTTGTAATCCACCTGCACTGTTCCTAGCTGCCACTCTCGCCCTATCGCATCTTTTACAACAAAATCGATCTTCGGCCCGTAGAAGGCGGCCTCACCGGGCTCTTCTGCAAAGGCCTTGCCCAAGGAAGAAGCAGCCTCGCGCAGGGCCTCTTCTGCCTTGTCCCATTGTTCCGGCTCCCCCACATATTTGGTCGAATCCGGATCACGCAATCCCACTCTCACTCGGTATTCTTGCATACCTAGAGTTTCGAGAACGATTTTAACTAACTCGAGGCACCCCATGATTTCGCTCTTCAGCTGATCCTCGGTGCAGAAAATGTGAGCATCGTCCTGAGTGAAACCTCGAACGCGGGTCATCCCACCCAACTCCCCGGATTGCTCCCAGCGATAAACCGTTCCGAATTCGGCGAGACGAACTGGAAGATCGCGGTAGCTGTGGTGATCGCTCTGGTAAATCCTAATATGGTGCGGACAATTCATCGGCCTGAGCAGAAAACCAGTGGTTTCCCCCGACTCAAGCTGCTTCATCAGATCCCCGCAAGAACGACCCTCCGCGGCAAGCTCTTTGAGAACTTCCCTCTCGGCGAGGGGGGGGAATTGAGAATCTGCATAGTAGGGATAGTGCCCCGAGGTGCGAAATAGATCGAGCTTACCAAGGTGTGGCGTAACCACTTGGCTGTAACCCTGGCGGTTAAGATGTTCGAGGATGAAGTCCAGCAATTGCTGGCGCAAAATGGCTCCGTTGGGTTTCCAAAGAACCAACCCTTGGCCAACAGCTTCGTCGATAAGGAAGAGGTTAAGTTCTTTTCCGATCTTTCGGTGGTCACGCTGTTTGGCCTCTTCAAGTTGCTCAAGATGCTCACCGAGATCTGTCTTGTTTTTAAAAGCAGTGCCGTAAACGCGCTGCAACTGCTGATTGCTGGCGTCACCCTTGTAAAAGGCACTAGCCACGCTCATTACCTTGAAGGCTTTGCAGTTTCCTGTTCGCGGGACATGAGGCCCGGCACAGAGATCCCAAAAGTCGCCATTCTTGTAGATAGAAATTTCTTCGTCTTCTGGAATTTCTTCGAGCAGATCAATCTTAAAAATACTCTCAACTTCGCGGTCGCCAAGAGCGGCTAATCGACCATTCTTCGCCATTTGGAGAGCTTCCTTCCGAGACACCACGACTCTCTCAAAAGGCTGATTTTCCTTCACTACCTTTTTCATCTCCGCCTCGATCTTTTCGAAATCGTCTGGAGTGATGCGGTGCTCCATCTCTACATCATAATAGAAACCCTGATCTGTCGGAGGGCCATAAGCGAACTGGGCGTCGGGCCACAATTTTGAGATGGCCGTCGCCAGAACATGGGCTGTTGAGTGCCGGAGACGTTCCAGGTCCGACATCTGATTGCGCTCATCGAGCGTTTTTCGCTGTTTCTCGTCCGTATCAGCCATTTTGCTATTTTAATTCTGAGAGGTGGTCAAGCTACCCATTTTACAGCAATTACAAACAGGAAAGCGGAGAGAAATGCGGTCAATCTCACTATCTGAGCAGAATTCACTCCCTGCAAAATACACCTTGAAACCCTCAACAAAGTGCGGAAATTACCGCCCCGATCGATCAACGGGCGGGATGTAGCACAGCTTGGTAGTGCGCCTGGTTTGGGACCAGGAGGTCGCTGGTTCGAATCCAGTCATCCCGATTCCTCCGCTACACAACCCTAGAATAATAGATAGGGAGGCGGGTAGATTCCCCAATATTTCAAATCAAAGCGGGCTTGCGAGCAGAGTTGAACAGAATAGAATAATTCCACTTCACTTATCCGCTTGCCGGGTTGGCAATACTTTCAACCAATCCGGGAGACTTACTCCGAGAATCGCCCGGAAAGAACCCACTACCTCGACGACACTTCCCCCTATGAGCTCAACCCCATCTCTCCTCCACTGTATCACCTTGTTCACTACTTTTCTCGCCACAGGCCTTGTTCTTTCAGAAGAAAAATGGGAACCCCTGTTCAACGGCAAGGATCTCACCGGTTGGACACCAAAGATCCGCTACGAAGCCTACGGTGAGGACTCAAGGAACACCTTCCGCGTCGAAGACGGGTTGCTCAAAGTGCGCTACGATAACTATGAAGAATTCAACGAAACCTTTGGACACCTCTTCTACAAAACTGCCTTTTCCAATTACCGCTTCCGCGTGGAATACCGCTTCACCGGCGATCAACTGAAAGGTGGCCCCGGCTGGGCTTACCGAAACAGCGGCATCATGGTTCACGGCCAAAATCCGGAGACCATGGTCTTGGATCAAGACTTCCCTGTCTCAATTGAGGTTCAACTTCTAGGCGGTGACGGCACAGGAAAAAGAACCACTGGGAATCTTTGCACGCCCGGGACTCATGTCTTCCTCAATGGTGAGTTGTTTAAGCCCCACTGCACCAAGTCTAACTCCAAAACCTTTCATGGGGAACAGTGGGTCACTGCAGAAGTCGAAGTGAGGGGTCATGAATTGGTTCGACACATCATTAACGGAGAAACGGTGCTCGAATACGAAAAGCCAATCCTAGACGGCGCTGATGCAAAGGCAGAAAAACTGATCGAGAAAGCCGGCGGTAAAATCGAATTATCCAGCGGAACCATTTCCCTGCAGTCAGAGAGTCATCCCGTAGAGTTCCGCAAAGTAGAAATTCTAAATCTCGACAAATAGGCGCCCTGCTCTCTTCCGATTAAGGGGCACCCTAATGCGAACCATTTTCGGCTTTGGTCGGTATTGCCCCTGACACTTCAATCAGTTCCTTAACCACGGGACTGAGTCTGCTGGCGAGTGCAAAGAGACGCTCATCAGACAGATCACTTCGGGCCATCCCGTTAACGAGGCCGGTGAGCTTCCCGAGAATGGCGTGTAGTTGATCATGGTTGGGAAGATTCTCCGGCATGGAACTCGGAGAAACCGCCCACCCGGCTTCAAGAATTGCGGTCCGCTGCTTCAAAATTCCTTCACGATCTTCCTTTTCAGCGAGTCGTTTTGCACTCAGTGCAATTTGTTCAAAGGCGATCAACTCAGGCCAAAGGAGCGCTCCCATCTCCTCGGCACCAGCATCAGATCCACCTGCCCCGCCCGAATGATTCGGTTCACATGATGAGAGCACCATCGTGATTGCGAGGGCAACAAGAGACATGTGAACGGGAGTCCATTTTGATGTCATGATGCAAATTTCACCCTTTATTCCTTTATTGCAAAGTTCTTGCAATAATAGGGTCGCCTTACTAAGGATGATCATAGCCGTTCCGGAACCGGCCTCAACTATTTGGTTTTCCGCTCCTTGCTGAAGGTCTACCCGCTTGGGCTGAAGATTCAATTTCGACTTTCAAACACGAGCCATTACACAATCACCCATGCTCACTTCCACTCAGATCTTCGATCAATACTGTCTTGAAGCCCGCCGCGATCTGCTTGAAGTCGCCGCACTCCTTGATCGATACGACGCCGCTCTAGAGAGAGAGGAGGGCCGTGATGGCAATCATTCAACCCAAGAAGCCATCGAGGTCTTTCATAACAATCCCTGCCGCTTTCTCGTGCAGAATCCCAAGTGGGACATCAAACCCATTCTTATCGAAACCGATACCACCGTCTGATCGGAACCAACCCTACCCATCGCAAGACAATGAAAACTCCATCTCTCTTCCATCTTGGCGCAGACAAGCTTATCGCCCTGCCTCAGACGCTACTGAGCGTGATACTCACCTTAACCATTGTCGCGCCACTCTGCGCTGAAAGTGAGAAAAGTTCGAAGGAAATGATCCGTGTTCTGCTGATTGACGGGCAGAATAACCATGACTGGAAAGCATGCTCTCCGACGATGATCAATATTCTTGAAGCGACGGAGAGATTTAAAATTGAACGCGCCACCGTCTTGAAAGAGGAAGTCGCTAATTTTAGCCCAAGTTGGACGAACTACGATGCAGTCCTTACCAACTACAATGGCCTGCCTTGGACAGAAGAGACCAAGTCAACATTCGAGGCCTACATCAAAGGAGGAGGCAATCTCGTCGTCGTCCATGCTGCCGACAATTCTTTTCCCGACTGGAAGGAATACAACCGAATGATAGGACTCGGCGGCTGGGGTGGCCGCAACGAAAAGGATGGACCCTACGTCTACTGGAAAAACGGAGCATTTTTGCGTGATGACTCCCCCGGAAAGGGCGGTGCTCACGGAAAACCCCTCGAATATAAAGTCGTTGTTCGCGATACCGATCATCCCATCACCAAGGGATTGCCCCTCGAATTCCTGCAAGCCAAAGAAGAACTCTACGACCGGTTACGTGGTCCCGCAGAAAACATGGAGATTCTGGCAACGGCCCTTGCGACCGGGGGCTCAGAACGCCATGAACCGGTTCTAATGACTATCACTTACGGAAAAGGTCGGATCTTTCATACGGTCATGGGGCACGACGCTAAATCAATGCGGGGAGTCGCTTTTCAAGAAACCCTTATTCGAGGAACCGAATGGGCCGCCACCGGTGAGGTTACATTTCCACCGGTAACCTCAGAAGACCTCCCGGTTGATCGGGCCGCCTCTCGTCATCCAGACGAAATTAAGCCCCCCGAATAGCGACTATCACTTGGAGAAGGTATGACTCCACTCATCGTCTTCGTTGGTTTTCTTGGATCTGGCAAAACCACTTTTCTGCGTGAACTACTTCCAAATCTCTCGGCTGCCGGAGTGGAACCACAGGTCATCCTGAATGACTATCAAAATGCCGGGGTTGATTCTTTCACCCTTCAGGAGCATGCCGAAAGCGTCATCCCCATCTCCGGCAGTTGTGTCTGCTGCGGGTCTCGAGAAGAAATGTTCGACACCTTGGCTGCTGCTGAACTAAATCCGAAGACTGTTATGCTGATGGAAGCAAACGGCACAGCAGATGCAGCTCAACTGATTGATCTGCTGACCTGCGACCTTCGAGCCGTGCGCTATACTCTACCATGGCAGCTCTCTGTTATAGATGCCAAGCGATGGCAGCGACGCGATGAGCATAACAAGCTGGAAGCCCATCAACTCATTACTGCTACCCACTTTTACCTCAGCCACACTGAGAAGCAGGATAGCAAGAGAGTTAGCGAGGTAATGGCTTCGGCTAGCCATTTAAACCCCAAAGCTCGTTGGGTAAG
>Ga0160423_10000253_pt1 | contig 42632 bp, 61 predicted proteins | sample CRUFie14St8metaG_FD_108191 | JGI IMG/M metagenome (GOLD analysis project Ga0160423, IMG submission 108191) | Marine microbial communities from the Costa Rica Dome - CRUD Field 142mm St8 metaG | ecosystem: Environmental > Aquatic > Marine > Oceanic > Photic zone | place: Costa Rica: the Eastern...
AGATGTCAGTCTTGAGATCTTTGCAGGTGATTATATATTATTAAGTATAAGTGATGATCTTGCCCGTGCAGATTATCTAAATCCAAATAACCTTAGATCTTTATTCCAAGATTTTTATGCTGTAGGTGACACTTTAGCTGAAGAAATTGCAGCTGGTGTTACACCTAACCCAGCAACTAATGGTCAAAATAGATATAATACACACGTTAAGTTTGGATTCATGAATGGTCCAGCTCTTTCAGGTGGTCCGAATGGAGAAGACTGGTTCCGTGGTTTATACAACTATGGTTATCAAGATAGCCAAGCAGAATTTAATTCTAGTATTAGTACGGGAGGAATATTTGAAGGAGCAACTACTATATGTACTTTAGCTTGGGGTGATGAAGTAAGCACATCAGCTGGCGGTTATGATATAGGGACAAATGCTCCATATGCTAGAAATACTGGTGGTGCAGGCTTTTTACTAGATGATATTAATAATCTTAAAGACTGGATTACTTATGGCCCAAATGCTACAATGAATGGTACACCAACTGCTGTAAATGCTGTTGGTTGTTTCTTTGCAGCTTCTGATAAAGCAACTGGTAATGCAGATGATGCTGTTTTTATATCTAAAGGTTTACGTGATGGTGTAGCTGCTTCTAACTTTGTTGGTGGTAGTGGAGGCTGGACTGATGCGGAATTAAAAGTTGAACCATCACCAGGTAATCCAAGAAAGATAGAATTTGAAGGATATACTGGCTCAAGTTACACAAATGGTATATCTCAACAAAATACAACATCAGGATTCTATCAAAACTTAGTAAGAACTAAACTACAAGATTTAGGATTTACGGATGTATAATAAAATTAAAATAAAATAAAATGAACTTATTACAAGACTTATTAGGATTATTCAAGCGTAACAAATTTGTTAGCGCTCCAAAACTAAATGACTTTATACCAATAGGTGTAGATAAAGGTAAAGCTCCAGGTGTTGATTCTGCAGAAAAGCCAGAACTACGTATTGTTAGACTCTCTAAATTAAAAGCTTTGCTTGGAGGCTCTTCAGCAACAGATGATCTTAGAAAGAAAACAGTGGTAATAACACCAGAACAAGTGCTTACCTTAAATAATGGAGGAAGCATTGAAGTTCTTCCAGCACCAGGGGCAGATAAAGTCTATGCTATAATGAATGTAGTTTACAAAATAGATTTTAATTCTGTTGCATATAACTTTGCCGGTGACTTTATGTCAGGAGAAAGAGTAAACTTTAAATTAGGAAATACTGATTTAAACAGTAGTCAATTTTTTGCATATGCAACACTTAACTCTACTAATGATTATTTTAATATTTCAGACCCACTAACTGGAGGCACTGCTATTGTACCAAACGCTGCTTTGAATATAGTGTCTACAGCTGGTACTACAGTCTCACAAGGTGATTCACCTTTGAAGTTTTCAATACTATATAGAGAGCTGAGTCTTTAATAAAACCCTGCTTGGGTAAAGCAACAAGAGATAGTAGTTATATAGATGGCTTTTATTCTCTTGAATTACGGTAAGAAACTATTTAATCTTACGGAACTACAATAAACACTACATCTATAAAAAAGAAGGGGCTTAGTGCCCCTTTTTTATTGCTTTTTAGATAGTGATACAAACTTATATACATTATAGCCCATGATCCGTTTGTTATTTACTGTGTCATACCAGCCATCTTGTCTCTTTACTACAACATTTCCAGTGATATGACTTTTATATACTTCACCTTTCATTCTCTATCTCTTTTTGTAGATTAGCTAGGGCTCTCCAAGCAACTTTAGCTGAGTGACGTTGGCCATCATCATCAAGTTTGCCTGCATCAATCAGATGTCTTGCTAACGCATCAAGCTCATCTGTAGATTTACTACGGTCCCAATGCAATGGTTTATCTGGATGGTGTTGCTCATTACCCGCTAAAGATACTTTAGCAACTTCCATTATTGCATCTGGAAAATATTTTAAAACGCCTGTGTATACAGGTCTTTCTTTTCTTTCTTTTGCATTCATACTTTATATTTCTGTATTGGTTTCATCTAGTAACTTTTTAATTTTTAGTTCTTGAATTACTTCTTCTAACATAGCGTAGGCATCTGCTTGGTCTCCATTTTTAAGGGCTTCTAGAATAAGTATTAAATCCTCTAACATTTATTTTTGTTTTTTTCTTAGTATTTCTAAGTTTTCTCTTTCTAATCTATACTGTATATATGCCGCTTCATCTGTTTTTTTTAATTTGTTTTCATACTTGCTAATCCTAGTATCAATTATACGGTTGTTAGTCTCTATACTATAAGGAACATAACCTTTATATAATTCATCTAATCTACCTTTCAGATACTGCACTTCCATTAATTTCATTATCTCTTTCTCTGTCATGGCTAAGAATTTAAATAAAGAGGGGGCTATACGAGGCTTATTTTAATCACTTCATATAGTTGGTTGCCCCCATACTTTATTTGTTATACTTACTTTTCAATAAGTAGTGAATAATTATTATAAAAACAACAAGGATAATTAGATTCTCACTCACGTTTTAATCAAATGTTGTGCAGTTAATTGTACATCATCAATATCAACGGTGTTAGGTACTTCTAACCAATCCTCATCTTCATCAATGTTCAGCTCACTATATTTAGATAATGCATTATAGGTATTATCTACTTGAACTGGACGGTGCTGACCTAAAATCTCAGCAGTAATAAAATCATGAAACGTTTGTGTATCACTCAACCATGTTCTAGGATGAGATGTTTTGAACGCATGTGTTACATGATTATAAAATGTCCAAGCATTATCTTGATCACAGTTGTAATCATAAGATGGCTTGTTCATTTCATTTCTACAACATGTCATCTGCGTATTATCAAGTAGCTCTTCATTAAAATAAAGTCTACCTAATAGTGCAGCCTGTTGTTCTTTTGTTAATGGTGTATTTCTTAATGCATCTCTGTCATCTATAATACGCTTGTATATCTTCTCAGCATTCTTAATCTGATTAGATATTTGCATATGTATATCATGATCAGCTGCACCGGTATGTTTTCTTTTGAAATTCATAAGATCACCGGCCACCATACCATTGTAACATACTCCTACATATCCTCCAATAGCACATTGGAATCTAATAGTTTTATCATAAGAGTTTGTCCAGGCAAACATCATCCCTAATTCTGTTTCATTTAGAACTTTAGGATCTGTTATAGCGCTGTTTGTCTTAGGTTTAATGTGATATATACCCTGTGCAACTTTTGCATCTAGATTAGCTCTGTATAGCTCTCTTGTTATAGCAAAACCACTATCTTCTAGTAGTTTTGTAGTTCTGTCCATCACTTGTTTATGTGATACTACAGTGTAAGATGGTCCCCATTTTGGAAGCGGGGCAGCTTCTAAGTAACTACGTGTTACTTCTGTTGGTCTTTTATGTCCCATATTGTAAACTTTTTAAGTGTAAATATAATTAAAATTGCTGACTCAGCAAAATTTAAAAGATATATCTTATAGTTTCTAAAGGAAAATATTTTTTATAAATATCTTTAAACTCTGATATAAGTCTTCCTTTATGTGCTATAGGATATCTCATCACGCCAGATTGATTTTTAATTTCATATGAACGTCTCATCAGTTCTCTAGCTTCTGGTGATGCTTTAGCCATTTGATTTCTGTGATTTGTAAGTGCAATTACCTCACACTTATTTACTCCAGCTATCTCTTTTACAACGCTAAATAATGTATTATACTCTTCTTTCCATCCTGGATAGAATATAAGAGGGCTGTAATTACAATGTACTTCCCATCCTAAGTCTTTAAGCCTATTGATATCTACAATACGGCTAGATATCTTTTGCATTTTAGGCTCAAGTATATCAGAATATTTCTGAGGCATTAGGCTTACTCTAACTCTTGGTTTCTTATTAAAGTGATTCACATCTAATTTAAGAAGACTAGGATACTTAGTAGCCATAGTACTATTTAGCTGCGGATGATCATCATATCTCTTTAGATAATCAATCAATGGTTCAGGCATATGTCTCTGCATCAGAACAAGGTCTGAGTTACACGCAACATCTACCATAGTATATATAGGGTCTTGTTGATCTGGTTGTTTGTAGTATGTTTTTTCCCATTCTACAACTGAATTAAATATCTGATCAACATTCTTATTGACATAAACTCTTTTCCCGTTGTAACGGGCCATATAACAATAAGTATTAACACAGCCCCCCATGCATCCATAGATAACATTAGGAGCTATGCAATTGGCACTATTATTATTTGGTTTTGTGTCTAGTGTTTTGGTTTTTTGAATCTTTATCATCTATAATATAACCTATTTCTGTACCTGATATAATATCAATACCGTGTACTTGTATATCTTTTAACTTACTAGGTGGATCATACAGTGAATAATATGTACATATTTCTTCACCTTCTTTTATATCACGAAGAGTTCTAAGTTTTAACACACCACACTCTATATCTCTTGTATTTGCACAACTTATTAATTCTGCATTAGGCGTTTCACTATGATTTATAAATCCACCTAGTGGTGTTCTTAGATGCTCTGTAAAGTATTCAGTATGTGTTACATGGGTTGTGCCTAGTATCTCACCTTCTTTAATATTTCTTTCTGTGAATAGACCCAAACCATGCACAGAAGACCTTTTTATAGTAAGGCCTTCTGGTAGCGGTTTGTAACTCATTTAAAATAATTCTAATTGATTAACTTTAACATTTAATATATTATTTATTTCTTGCTCAATTGCTTGCATATAGTATGCTTTATCAATATTATAGTTTTCCCATTTAGGTTCTACTTTCATATCATTGTATACTGTTTGCAACCATTTACCTGACTCAAGTTGTATTTCTCTTCCGTCATGCTTGTTTACTTTAACAATCTTAACTCCTGTCTTAGATATATAGTATCTATTTATCTTCTGAAGTTTTTCTTCTTTAAGTACATCATTTTCTATTGAGCGGGCATGCTGTTCCCAGTTGCCTTTTGATTTACCACCAATACAATAATCTAGAATATTTCTGTTTGTTTCTAAATAATCTTCTGGTAGTATATCATGTATGAAATAATTATATATTGCTTTCTTGATAACAAGTTTAGATTTGTTCTTGTGCAACATCAGATCATGAAAGTCAAATCTGCCTTTCAACTTTGTTGGTGCTACATAAAACTTATCTTGTTCTACTTTGAATTTATAGTGTGGAGAACTTTTTCTAAGCTCACGGTACTCATCCATTGAAACCTTCTTAAACTTATTTTGACCTATGTAGTTATTCACATCTCCCAATATAAGCTTATCATATTCATCATGTTCAAGTTGTAAGTTAGTTATTCTCTCCCACTCAGCACAAATTTCTAAGTATTTATCTTGTTGTGTTCTTGGTATTTTTATTTCTATACCATCTGTATTCTGTAATAATCCAAATGCTTCAGGAATTGCTTCCATTATCATTTCATAAAGCATCATCAGTGTAAGCTGACCGTTTACTGTAATTCTCATACAGAGCTCTGGATCATAAAAGAAACTGTTTATATCATTGCTGAGACCAAACGTAGAGTTAAGAATAATCTTATAGACATAGTTCATAGGATTACTCTTAGGTATCTTCTTTCTCTCCTCAAAGAACCACTCATACTGATCACAAAACTGTTCAGCTGGAAAGTGTCCTGGTGACCAACGATTCCTGATTACAAGATTAGGATAGAATGATGTAACATCTGATGACATGATTACATAATCTTCATCTGATATATACACACCTGGTACTCTTGCACCATGTGCACCACCTAAGCCAAAGTGTGTTTCTATATTCTTATAGTTTACTTTGTACTTAAATCCTCCTCTTAAATTACTTGGGTCAAGTTCTACTGCCTTGAATCTTTCAAGTAATCTTTGAAATTCTGGAGACTGAAACTTTATATACGGTAGTATAATATCTTTAAACTTAATCACATTTCTGTGTGATCTCATTTTTTTAAGTTCATACTTAGGTATATTTAAGTTCCTTGATAAGTAATAACCAAACAGCTCTTTACTTATTCTTGGCTCAGATGCACTGAATAGATTTATACCATATTCTTTTGTCAACACTTTACGCAATGATACCAAAGATTTTGATCTATTGAATATCTCTTTTGTAGAGCTTACATCATTGACACAATACTTTATTATAGTATCTATCTCTTCTTGTGTATTAATCTCTGTAGTATGTGATATAGGCATATCTATAATATTCTCCCAGTCCATACTATATTGAATCCATTTAAGACTTGATCTTTTAGCGGGGTTGTCCCAATGATGCATCTTAAACATATCAATCTGTCCTATAGACATTTGCCATAAAGCATAATCAGAAAACTGTTTATTGTTTGCTGATTCAATAGTCTTCTGTGCATATGCATAAATGATTCTTGCTACAGCACTTGCCTCTAGTTCTTCCCAATCACTGCAATTGTCTATTATATATTGAGTGACCTGTCCATCAAATGCTAATCCATTATAGGATATATGCCACTCTTTGTTATTTACATTCTGTTCTAAAAACTTTATGAACTCATTTCTATCATCTCTCAGCTCATGTATTACAAAGATCTTTCTTTCTTCAGTTTTGTAATGCTCAAATACAGCTGTGAAACAGTTAGACAATGTTTCATAATCCATTACCCAGTGATTCATATTTAATTATTTTAGAAAAAAAAAGGGATGCTTGCACATCCCCTTTCAATCAACTTAAATTCATACTTAACTATGCATTAAGTATAATGTTGGAAGTTTGAGTTTCCTTAACATCTACATTCATGAACTGCCCATAGTCAAATGATTCAGCATTTATTGCAAATATATTAATGAAGTTCTCAATCTCCTCTTTCTCAGTTATATAAAACTCAGAAAACGTTTCTTGGCTTATTCTCTGTTCCTTTACAGTTTTACCTGTAGTTTTATTTGGAACTTTAAGTCTCTGTGGTTGACCATTATCATCTAGTCTAGGGACCATATGAAATGATTGTTTAGAGGTTTTACCAATTACTGCTAAAATGCCTGACGATGGGTCATACATAGCTTCTACATATGGTGAGTCATTGCTCACTGGCATTAAGTTAAAAGACTTAGCTCCTCTAAAAGAAGAGGTTACTAACATCATATTTTTTCCTATACCCATAAATTAATTATTTGTTCAAAGATAACAAATTATCATTACCAAACAAATCTATTTCAAAAGGAATACTACAATACAATGTTTCTTTATATATGTCTGGTACACTACATACCTCAAATATATTTTCCATCACCTCTTTGTCTACTCCAAGTCTTTCTGCATACTGTTGGTGTAGCTCTTCATCTGGTGTTAGAAAACCTTTTACATAAGAAGATATTCTACCTTGACTACCAAAGAAATCTAATATAGCTATTTTATTATTGACTGTGAATTTAGAATATTTACCTGTTGCAAACATTTCAAAGTCATGTGCATACATCTCAAAGTCAAAAATATATAATTGTTCCTTTCCAAGATTAACATGCTCAAACAAAAGCTCATGATTTTTTAAGAAAGCATCTTCAAACTCTTTAAATGAGTCATCATACTCTGATTTATACAGACACATAAATTTATTATCTGTCTCTTCAAATACAGTATCCCAACAGATATACGTTTCTATAGGAACATAAGTAATCCCCTTCCTCAATCTAAGTAGTGGATAGAGGAATACTTTGCTCTTTTGAAAGTAATCTGTGTAGACGCTTCCCATACTATAAGTTAACCTTTCTTACTAAGAATTCATAGGGCAAACTATAATTTTTAGTATCATAATGGTGTTTTGCAGCCATTATGGCACTTAATAATTCATTTGTCCACTCATTCATAGTAGGTTCAGATACTTCAAATATATAAACTTGATCATAGGCATCTATTACAACAAAGTTAAACTTTATTGTATAAGAATCATCTTCTAAATTGTCAAAAACAAGCTTAGAATATATAGCTGCTTGTAACCAATAGTTATAAAATTCTACTGTATCTGCAAAATCATTTATACTTTTTGATGTTGTTTTTAAATCATAAATAGTAGCAGTTTTTGTCTCAGTATTAACTTCATAGAAGTCAACATATCCATGCAAACCAAAAGGATAATCTTTAAGTTCTGATGTAAGATAGGCTTCTGCATGCGTTGTTATTGGATCTAACTCAAAATCTGTTTGTTTTGGTGCAAAAGCCTGACTTACTTCTTCATTATTTTTTAGTATCTCTACTCTATCTAAACAACGTTGATATGTATCTTGATCTATGACATCAATAATATTGTTACTGACAAACTCCCAGTATATTTGATATTCAGAAACTTTAATTTTAGATAATCTTTGCTCATCAGTTTTTAGTGACTGATAAAGATTAATTGCTTTTAATGAATCTAATATAACAAAGTCTTCTACCTTCATAAGATCTGTCTCATCTGTATGTAAAGACATATCATGTAGCACCTTTCTAACATTATCAGATGGAGCTTTCTCAGGCACAACTCTGAATTTATTTTTAAAATTATCTGGCTCAAATAGTAAACAGTGTATAGCACTACCTTCAATCAGGTGTTTTTCTATTTTCTGTTCCCTGTCTTTTAATATATACTCTTTATAGAATAGTGAAGGAGAGAACAACAGCTTATTCAATGAAGAATAGCTGAAGTTAAACTCCTTCTCATAAAATTTATCTTCTAGTTCTTTACTCATATTATAGATATAATAAGACCAATGATAGAAGATGCCAAGGCAAATACTAGTAAGAAGTCCATCAACTTATACGTTGATTCTACTTGTTTTCTAGATCTGCCTTGTCTGTATTTCATATCTTCTTCTGTCATAATTATTAAAATGGTAGATCATCAAATCCATCAAGGCTTGTTAACTCTTCTATGATTTCATTACCGTCTGGCTCTACAATAAGTGCCTTCTGTAATTCTTCATTTAGTTTTATATCCTCAATATTAATAGTGAAAAGGTTATCTACAGTCTCACCACCACGTTTTGCTGATCCGGTTAAATTATTTCCTAAATATACATTATTATATATACGTTTCCTAATTTCAAACCACGCCCACTCTGTAAATGCAGTTTCTGCTACTAGCAGTCTAATTAGATTTTGATACATATATATCTGACTATCATTACCATGGTCATTTGTAAAACCACCAAGTCTTTCTCTCAGTGCTTTTACATTTACATGATTCCAGTTGTTAGCATCCTTTAAGTAATTATAATTAAAATAGAATGTTGAAGCAACTTTATCAAGGCATGCTTCTAAGTTACAATTAGACATCATTTCTAATGCAAGAGCTCTATTAGCTCTATCATCACTTTGTATCATAGTTTGCATTTGATCTACTTCATCTGCAGTCATAACATGCATATCTTCAGAACATATACTATTGATTACTTTATCAAGAACTAACTGAGATCCTGACATAAGTGAATTAAAGTCTTGCTCATTCTCTTCTTTTACATAAACAAGATTTCTGCTATCACTAACATCTCTTAGAATTTTATTAGCTGCATCTCTAACAAGATCAAAGTTATTTGAATTGTTATTACCATAATAATATGGCAAATCTATATGTATTCTATCTGTTGTATGTAGAGTTCTATAAAGCATATTCAGTTTATCTGCAAAGTCTACCGATATTGTATCAGGATACTGTTGTTGTACTGATGTAAAATAATCTATCATATCTTTTAATATAGAGATATCATAATAAGTATCCCACGGAACAGCAGTAATGCTATCTAAATACTTCATAGATATAATGCTGTAGTCTGATTTTGCTTTATCTCTGACCACTTTTACATTATACTTCTCTTTAAGAAGATCTACCTTCATTCTTGGTAAACATAACTTAGGATATCTATATAGTTTTTTATCTTTTATCTGCACTAATTCTGGTGCATCAATAAGATTAAGTTTCACATTATCAAACTTACTCATTGGCCTTGACCATGAGTAGTTTGTAATATCACCAAGAAATAATCCTAGTTTATTTAGGTCTACATCACTATATAGACCATTGTCATTTACTTTTATTTTAATTTTATATACATTATTCATTTGTACTGTGTTTTAAATATTTACGGTATTCAGGCCTAACTTGGCATTGAAATACATATAGTTCTCTATTAGAGATATATATTTCTTTCCTGCATATAGGCTCTAAATATCTAAATGTTATTGTGTCAAGCTTACCTTCATTGTGAAGTTCTTGAATCATAGCTTCTGCTGATAAACTTCTATAGTGATCAATATTAGCTTTTTGCATCCAATAGTTCACATCTTTATCTCTACTAAATTTATGACTATAAGAGTAGAGAGTATCCGCTAATCTCCATATAAGATGCAAGTTCTTTGTATAATCCAATGTTGGGATCATTTTAGAAGCCATTGCTAGGTTTTCATCATTATAGGATTCTAAACATCCTACTAGAGTACGCAATAGTTCTTCATCTAATACGGTTAATGAGGCTGACTCATGTAAAACTGTATCAGTATCTACAACTGCTAGTCCCTCAGTACCTATTCTGTATGCTAAGTTACAACCCAAGCCTGTTAGGTATGCTAGATCATATAAACTTACCTCCTCATCAAGATTATATCTATTTACTTTATCAGCTACAGATGGAGTATAAATTACACGAAGGTTGTTAGGATTACTTACACCTAATAAAGAATTAGATTTAGACATATCATATGCTTCATAGTTCCATATTGTACCAAACAAAACATTTGTTTTGATATTCTCCTCATTATTAAATCCTTGATGTAGATTATCATGAGTTATAATTAAGTCTGCAATCTCATAATCATTTGTCATAGCTATACCATGATCCTTCAGTGATTGTTTAAGTCTATCTGCTGATACTTCACAGCCAGGTATTACAAATGCTTTTTTATAACTACCTTTCTTTAGTGATGTTATAGTAGGTATTTTAACTATATCATGCATAGCATCTACAGATGTTTTATCTTCTGTTAATATAACCTCATTTACAACACCCCTTGATAGTAACCCAAATCTCTCTGAGTTACTACCAAGGCTGTATTGTGTTAGAGCGTTAACATCAAATTCTTGAAAAACGCTTTTATTTGCCATTACTTCATTGTCATTTTTATTATTTCAGGCTTCATCATAAGTTTATTAAACTTAGCTTTGTTGCCATTAAAGATTGTTCTTACCACTAAGTACTTAAGATCATTTGTAAAGTAGTCTTTAGTACATAATGTTTCTAGTCTATCAGTAATCTTCTGCGTAATTGTATTCTCTTTTGAGTATACAACAGCATAGTTAGCTAATCTTGTTGCAAGAGTAGATGCAATATCTGCACGATATGAATCATCTTTACCAATACATCCAGTTAGTTCTCCAAGAATATATTGCTCATTATCATGAGTCAATAGATCCATAGGTGTTACAAGTTTATCAAGTTTATTATTGATAAATGTTGTAAACATAGAAGCAAATGCATCTCCTACACTACCTTCACCAATCATTTGAATTAGTGATAGGTTCTCTTCAAAGTTATTAAAACTAGATATTGCATTAAAGAATGTTGTAATAGACCTTGCATTAGTTTCTTGTGTAACTAATTCTGGATGAAGTAATAGGAAGTTGATACAACGTGTATCTATTCCTGCTTCTTCTGCCCACTTAGCCCATACATTTACATCAAACTTTAGATTAGCAGTGATATATCTGGTCTTCTGTGCTGCATCTACAGAGTTTACCATATAGTCACCATTATCAGGGTTTGATGTTAGGATTATGTGCCAGTCTTCTGGTAATGACCATGAGATATAAGTCTGTCTATCTACAAGTTCCATAACAGCTTGTATGAAACGTACATCAGCACGGTTCCAATCATCAAGAAGCAGGATACCACCTTTCTTCTTATTAGAAATCCATTCTGGTGCACAATAAGACATTCTATTCTTACCGGTCATTTTAAATCCATTCTTTAAATATTCCTGTACAGCAAGTTCATCAACCCATTGGCCAACTTTCTTAGTTACAGTGCTACTCAAATTAGCAAGGCTTGCACCTGCTGCTCTTTGTGTTGCTGTTACCATTTCTAAGTTATCATTAGATACTGTTACTTGCTTCTCTTTATACATTTGAAATTGTCTTACAGGAAAACCTACAAGATCACCTAGCTCTTCTATCTGAGCAAGGTTAAGCTTAACAAAATCTAAGTCAAGCTCTTTTGCCATTTCAATAATAGATGAAGTCTTACCAATACCTGACTCACCTACAACTTCTATAGATACTGGATTCTTACGGTCTTTCTGTAAGAATCTATTATTACTAACAATGTGGTTTACAAAACCTTTTAGTTCTTCAATATTTAAATTTACTTGTGCCATTTTTAATTTTAATTTAATTGTATTTTTAATCCTGGTAATTCTTCATTTATGCTACATTGAGAACTGTGTACCCATAAGGTATTTTGTGGACAGTTATCAGGACTATAAGCTTCACCATCTGTTAAATATATAAGGGCTGTATAACGCCCTTTCTTCTCATTATAATGATCAATTACAGGTTGGAAGTCAGTACCTCCTCTACCTTTAATTTCCCAGTCTTTCTTTGGATTAAATTCTTTTATAGAATTAATCTGTGTATCACATTGTGCTACTGTAATCTTGTGACCAGTTTTATGCATATGAGTAAGCTCACTCATAAACTCAACAAGTTCCTTATTAGATACAGATCCACTTGTGTCAACACCAACTAGTATATGATTCTTAAACTTAATCTTTAGGCCAGGATTAGATATATATCTTTTGTTATATTTTCTCCTTAGCTTCTTAGTATATGATATACTAGAATTACCTACAAATCTTCTTAGATATCCTTTCCAATCAAATTTAGGTGGTTCAACATGCCTTAGCCTGTGTATTAAATCAGCTAGTTCACCCGGTATATTACCTCTCCTCTTCTCTGTTTGCTCAGCAGTTTCTTTTAGCTGATGCTCTATTTGCTTTTGTATAAGCTTTTTATCAGCATCAGATAATTCATCTAGCTCATCCCAAGTTGTATGACAATAGGGTGTATTACCATCCATTTGTGACATCAAAGAGTCAAGAGTTGGTGATGTACCATCTTCTTTAGCTTGTTGCAATAAATCATAATACTTTTTAGTACCTGCCTTCTCTGGTAAATCTAGTTCAGGGAAGCTTTGTAATGTTAAACCTCCTTCAGGTAAGTAGCTATGAGATATATACTGGTTTATTTCTATGTCTGCTGCAATATTAAATAACTTTTTATCTTGATACATATCTCTCATGATAAGATGTCCAAATGAAATATGAAGTAACTCATGTTTCACTAAGCCTATTCTATGTTCATTAGATAATTCTAAGAAAAAGTCTGGGTTTATTGCAAGTTGTACACCTATACCGTGTTTGCTAACACCAGCTGTAGGTATAGTCTTTATATATACTTTATTTAATCCAACTAAAAAGAGCCCATAAAAGGGCTCCTCTAGTATTAGTGTTTTAGTTGCTTTAGATAACTGTTCTGCTACCATTTTAAATCTAATTTAAGTTCATTCATAAAATTAAAGTCACCGTTAAAGAAACCTTTTTTGATATCATTTTCTACTAAATAAGTAAACATAGACTTCTCATCATCTGTTCCAGTACTTTTTATTGTTTCAAACATTTCCCCAGTACTCATCTCACGCTCTTCTAGTGTGATTTCAAATCTTTCTCTAAATCTATGTCTTCTATTAAATGAAAGATCTTTACAGAATAATACTTTAATATTCTGTGACAGTTTTAAGTTATCTATATTTTCCAATGCTAATTCAAAGTCTTCTTCAGTTGCATGTAATTGCTTTCTTGTTATTTTAAATTCTTCTAAATTCATTTTAATCATTAATTTTCATTGTTTTCATCATCCAATCAGGTCTATTACCTGATCCAATATTAAACAACCACTCTTTAGCAGATGGTATATAATTATTACAATCTTCTTTTACGTGCTGTTCACCTACATATCTGGTATATACTGTTTTACCATCAGAGTTAGTAAAACTTTTACCAAATATTTTTTCACATTCAAAAATTCCTTCAGAATGATGACGAAAGGCTCTATGGTTAGAATGACCTAACCATGATTTAGTCTCATCAAACCAGTCATGTATATGCTGATAGTCTTCAACCTTGCCTCCCCACTTTCTTACAGAACTTTTACTGTGTATTAATGGATGTGCCATTAATCATATGTGCCTGGATACTGCCCCATATATAATCTTGCTGGGATTACCTTAGTATAATTACAGGTATCACAACAACAACCATCCTCTGCTAATGGTCTGGGACTATGTCCAAATCCTTCAAAAGGTTTCTCACAAATACAACAGAAGTTCTTAACCACACGACTCATTTCTAAAAATATTTTGACCATCAAAGTTATGTTCTTGGACAGTACGTTCATAATAGTCTAAGTCCCATGAAAAATCACTCAAGTTAATATTTAATTGACCTGAGCCACCTTCATTATTTACCCAATCATAAAGAAGATTATTAGAAAGCCATGTATAAGCCATGTCTTTTATTTTTTCTTCTTCAGTTGATTCAATTAGTCTGTTGTTTATATCTAATTGCCATGAGTCAACCCCATCATTAGTTTTATAACCAACCTCATCCACATCTCCTGAGTCTCCTGACCCTGAGAATGATATATTAAGTTGTGATATTCCTTTTCCTTTTAGTCTTGTTAGGAGGATTTGATCTTTTAGATCTAGATTTGTGTTCATCATTATTTACAGTGTTATCAATTATTTCAATAAATACTCCCGGATTGATTTTATCATAACTATACTGTATAAATACTGGTAGTATAAATTCAGCATTGTCATCTTCAATCCAACCATGTTTAACCATATCATCCTGTACAGTTTGTGCAGGGTTTATATAATCAAACTTGTGTTTAGTACCTCTAACAAATGTAAATGCTATTGAGACGGGTAGTTTATGATTCTTAAGCTCTTCTCTAAACAGAGGAGCAAATTTCTCATAGTAGGATTTTGTTGCTTTCCTATAGTTCATAACAGATTTACTTGCTATGAAATACTTACCGGTCCATCTTCTACCATTTTTACTTGAGGGTACATTGCCTGGTATAAACCATTTCATATATTATAGTTTTAATGTTTCAGACAAAAGAGGTTTAAGCTTTTCATGTACTATTTTAGTTCCATGTTCTTTTACTGCATCTGATATATCTTTACATAGCGGCAACGCAGTGCCCTTTATATCATACAGTTCTAGATATCTATCTATAGCCTTATAACCTGCTTCATCATTATCAAATAGAGTTATTACTTTCTTGTATTTCTTTTTTAAGTTTTCAATTAAGTAAGGTTTAATTACAGTATTCTCACTATCAGGTGCTATTGTTTCTATATTGTATCCTATACTCTTTAGACACATAGCATCTTTTAATGATGAACATATAATCAAATAGGGCTTATCATACTTCAGTTGATCAAAGCCCTGCAGATAGCTTTTAACTTTATGGAACTTATGCTTTTTAGATTTTGGTTGATATATCTTATAGACATTACCATCCTTATCAAAGTAACCATACATATAAGGAGCCTCTATTTGTAGAGTCTTAATCTCTTCATTCTCCTCCTTAAACATATTGTAGTATTGTATAGGCTTGACATTATAAGCATCAAGCAAGCTACTACCAATATTGTATGGCAACCAAACTGTAGAATCTTGTGCATTCCATTCTCTAGTCTGCACATGATCTATTTCCCATTTTGCTGCTACCTTAAATTTAACATTATTATACTCTTCTGATTTTGCATATATATTGTAGTCTTCTACTATTCTTGTTACTGCTTGTGAGTAATCTATATTAAATAGTTCTTTTACTATATCAATATGACTACCATATTTACCGGTTGAGAAGCACTTAAACTTATACTGCATAATAGATTTATCTACATAAATACACATAGATGCAGTTCTCTCAGCTGGATTAAATATAGATTTCATTTTAATATCTTGTCCTGTAAGTTCTACAGGCAAGTCTAGATAATATTGAAATACCCAATAGCTTGGAACATCAGAGTCTCTTGATACTAAATTCTTGGTATTAAACATTTGCTCTATTAAATAAATACCGGGAGGGGCCTTGGTCACGCTATTGTAGTTTGACTCCCATTAAGCTGCTGTTGCCACGTCTGGACTAACACCAGTGAGCGCCCGGATTTATTATTAATTATTATAAATCAAAATCATCACCTACACTAGATGTAGCTGGCTCAAATGATTTATTTCCTTCATTATTGTTATTCTCTTTCTTCTGTAATTTTCTAACATGTTCTGAGTTATTAAATGTAAGAAGTCTAGAGTTCTCTTTTTCAAGTGCTTCTAATGGAACACCATCTTTAGAGATACGTGGTAAATACAAGTCAAGGTTTACATAGCCATCCTTGTTCTCCCATTCTCTACCACCAATACATGCATTAAAGTATTCACTATTTGAGAATAAGTTGTTACACTCATTCATGAACTCTTCAATAGTATTTGCTTCTATCTTATCAAGCTCCTCTCTTTTATTAAGAACTTCAGATAGGAAGATCATACCTTTTAGTATTTCATTATCTCTACTGATTTCTACACCACTTGGTAACGTAGTATCTTTGTAAGGATAAGGGCTAAACCTAATTCTACCTACCTGGCCAGCATAACGCTCACCGTTAGGGTTATTTACATCTTTTAAGAAACCTTGGAATTCTCCTTCTTCTGGCTTACCCTCTACATGTAAAGTAATATTATAGGCATCAACATCATATGGTGTTTGATCAAATGTAATGTTATTGATTTTAATAACATTATTACCTGCTCCCATTACTGGTTTTGTTCTACCACTACCGGCAGACATATCTTTAGTATTAAACATAATTTTTGAATTTACTTTTAAAATTTAACTTAATTAATTATCATACTTGTTTATGCAATCCAATACATAAGCAAGATCATTTGGAATGAATGGTTCTTCAAACATACCCATTGGTGATTTACATGTATTCTCTCCATTGTTTTGGGTTTCAAAACCATATTCAAGAACACCATCATCATCTTTACGTACTTTACCAAATAACACTATAGAGAAAAGACCTTCTAGTGTCAAAGCATTATCAATCATCTTACCTACAGTCTTAGCTTTCACTCTTTTGTGTCCGTTAATATCTGTAGACTCTTCTGAATGAGTCAAGAAAAATATAGTGAGATCAGATCTCATGTCCTTTGGTAACTTAGCTACATGTGCAAGATTAGCTGCTATAGATGTAAATTTATCATAGCCTTTCTCTTGCGCTCTATCAAAGTACTCAAAGGAACTCATATACTGCCAGTCATCTACAACTAATGTTGTAACGTGTGGCATATTATCATTAACATGCTTCATAGCTTTTGCAACTCCAGCTGCGGAAGATACTGATACAAGATTACCTTTTGGGTTATCTTTATTCATTGGTGTATACTTGCTCTTCCAGCCCTTAAATGGTAAAGGTTTGTTAGCAATATTAATAATTACTGTGTTTTGAGGATCTAATGTCCTCATGCTTGTTGATTTGCCTGACCCTGAGTCAGCAATAATTAATACAGATTGTGCCATTAATTCATCTTGTTTAAAATGTGATACATAGTTTTATTTATATTATTTAGTGTTTCATTAATCTGTAATAATGCATCTACTACTGTTGGATCTTTCTTATCATCTGGATTAGGAAGATTTGCAAAGTCTAATATTTCTTTAGACTCTCTCTTTTCCGTAATATCTCTTATTACAATCAATTCACTTACAGGTATCAAGTGTCTTTGATATCCTGATTTACTCTCAGTCAGCTCATATTCATCACGCCAATGTGGGTTGTACTTGTGTAGATACAAAGTTCTTTTAGGATCTTCTGATTCATAGTCAATACTAACAAACTCTGTGTATATATCTTCACTCTTTTCTAACTCACTAGGGAAGAAACTAACATGTAGTTCATCCTTGCCGCTAGGTCTATAAGCCATCTTAGGTATATATAATGCATTAGTTAAATCATTATTACTGAACCACTCCTGGTGAGTTTCACGCAACTTTTTAACTTTTGCTTTTCTTTCTTCTGGTGACATATAACTTTTATTTTTTGTTGTGATCATCTTCTTTGTTGTGTCTCAGGTGTATTCATCTCTGCTATCTCCATTTGCTCAAATTGAGCTTTAAAGAAACTCATTCTTGCATCACCATTTCTTGCTTTCAAGAAGTGTAATACAAGCGTCCTATCATCCTCTATGATATATCTGTCTGGTCCATAGTACCTGATCTTCTGCTTTGCTGGCCTGTTGATACCTATCAAAGTATCAGCATGCTGTAACATAGCATCAGAACCAAATATATCTGACTCAAGGATATAGTTACCATACTTACCATCAACAGCCCTATCAGGGTTATCAATATTCCTATTGAGCTGTGACAGTGCAACAAATAAACAAGGATACTCTCTTTTAACTTGTGTAAAGAACTCACCTAATTCAAATAGCATATCTAAACTACTATTCTGATAGGGCGCTCTTTTAACAAGCATAGTGTGATCCAATGTTATTATTGTTCTTTTGCCTTTATGCATTGTCATATACATATCAATCTGCTCACGCATTTGATTTACCGTCATAGGACGGCTGACAATATCTACAGGATACTTAACACGTTCCTTAGCATATTGGTGGCACTTATTTAGTACATCAGTAGTAATCTTACTGCCTGCACTACATAATTCTTTATAAGTTTTACCAGTTATAGAACTAAATTCTCTGATAGCTGAGGTTCTACCAACCATCTCAAATTGAAATTCTAAGACTCTAAACTCATCCTGTGGATTAAGTATAAATGATTCTCTCACTATCTGATCTTTGATAAGTGTTTTACCTGAACCAGGTCTACCACCTATTACAGTTAGTGTATTCCATTCTAATCCATCTGTGGTAGCATCATTAAACTTAGGCCATGGTGTATATATTGACTTTTCTTCTCCAGTCTGTCTACGGTACATGTATTTAAGCGCTTCATTGAAGGCTGCATACTGACCTACCCAAGCTTCTGTTGCTTTTTTTGCCATACTATACTACTTTTTCTTTAAAGTGTTTATCTTCAGTATCTATTCCTTCTTTTATAAGATCACAATAGTCTGCCAATGGAGATGATTTGACCTTATTTTTATCTTGTTTGCAAATAAAATATTGACTTGTTACCATATATCTATAGTCTTTATCTCTATATTCATTTACATACATTTTAGTTGCTTTAATAATATCTTCCCATGTGTGACCATAAGAAGAGAAGAACCATCTGAATGCTGTAGATAATGCTTTAATATTTTGTCTTGCTGGTTTACCACTTGGTAACCTTTTAGCAGGAAAGATTTCTCTATACTGCTCTATATGCTTGACAAAGTCTTTACCCATTATTTCTGCATCAGTTTTCTTCTTTGCTTTTATAAAGTAACTATCAAGGACTGCTAATACTTTAGTAGATTCAGGTGTAAGTTTATATACACCATCTTCTATAGTTAGAAATCCTTTACGTACTAGTAATTCTTTTGTCTTACCAGTATTATATTGACTCAGTGATATTTTCTCCTTTATGGAAAATAGCAAGAGACATTGATTTGGGGTTAATCCCTTTTTTATTATCAGATTCAGTAAGTCCCACATCTGTCAAATATTTAGTTAAGTTATCATATGCGTCTAAAAATAATTCATCCTTGGTTGCTATCATATTATCTCCTACTTTCTCTGCATGTAGTACTGTTGCATGATGCATACCCATAGCTCTTGCTATAGCACTACTCTTATAACACCTTTCTCTTCTTAAGATATACATGAGTGCTTGCTTTATTGCAACTACCTCACGCTTTCTTGTTGTGCCTTTAAAAGTGTTACCTATGTTACATTCAGGAAATGCTAATCTTGTATATTCAAGAGCATTTTTTACAGTTTCATCCAGTTCTCTATTCCTGTCTACAGATTTGTAAACATAAAGATTTGCATAACGCTTATATTTTCTTTTAAGATAAGTACGGATGATTTCTACGTCTTGTTCTAACGACATATTAATTGGTTTTTGAAATGTAAATATACGATTTTATACCCAGTTTATCAAGGGTTTATTAACCGATTTTAAGTGTTCATTGATACGGTTCCAACAGTCATTGTGTTCCCATTTACCACCACGATACGCAGCTGAGGCTGGATGAGGTAGATGTATATTATATTGACCAGGGAAATACTTTTCATACTGTTGAGCCTTACGACCCATATATACAATAGCAAGTTTATCACTTAGATTATTAATCTCTTTAAGGAGATAGGCAGTGAAGGGTTTCCATACTTCATAATGGGCGCCCACTGCTTGAACTTGGGTAGTAAAGGCAGTGTTTAGAAGTATAACTCCCTGCTTAGACCATCTTGACAAATCCGGATCAGCGCTATGTATGTTCTGATACAGTGTTGAAAAGATGTAGCGTAGAGAAGCCTCAGCTTTCCCTTTCTTGCTACAGCTAAACGCAATCCCGTCAGCAACTCCAGCTTGTGGGTATGGATCTTGTCCAATAATTACTACCTTTACGTCCCCAGGCTCACAATGCAAAAACGCATTGAATATATCTCCATATTTGGGTGTGAACCTTTTACCTTCATTTATTTGATTTACTAAGTAATTAAATACGTTAGTATGATCAGGACCATTTATCCATGGCCCAAGTATAGATAACCATCTGCTATCACCAAACTTCTCTATTAGTTTGACTCTTTTTTCATTGATATCTATTGAGTTCTCGTTATTTTTATCTAAATTTGTTTGAAACATTTCTATTTGCATAAAATTATTTATTATGAGTGAAAAAATTAATGTAGCTCCTAAGTGGGATACAACAAAGAATATTGAAAATATTACAATAAATCCAGGTTATATCTATGCATTCCAAGATGTATTAATGTATTATATTAATAGTGTTATTCCTAATCCAGAGGACGTAGGACCAATCATCAGAAAATGCGGTGATGTTATATCAGGTGAAATCAAACTTGAAGATGCTAAATTTAAATGGTATGAACAGCATATGTATGCTATATACTCTTTATTAGAGTTACTTAGATATCAAGCAACTGAACAAGGTTTAGCTATCAAGGATGATAGAACTATTGATGCAGAAGACTTAAAGAAGCTTACGGAAGCTGTTTTACAAGGTCAAACTGATATAGTTAAAGAATTAGAGAAGAAGATTACTGATGATGTAAATAGTCAATCAACGTAATTGCATTCCATTAAAGTCTCCAATCTCTATCAGAGCTTGTATTACTAAATTAAGTTCATCCTTATCACATTGTGCAAAGGATTTACAATACTCTACATTATTTCTTGTAAAGCATAGGCCAGCTTGGCGCTTAGCTTGTAACTTAATCTCTTCAAAAGTATATCCAAGGTACTGTGCTATCTCTCTTATCATTGCATGAGCTCTTGCAAGTTGTGCATTACTACCTTTATCTGTACTATAGCCCATATGTAGATCTATTGCAGTTCCATCTGGGACGTCTTTAAGAAAGTTGGTAAACCTACTCTCTTGTGCTTTATTTGGAAAGTCAAGCTGACCGTTTTTAACAGCCAGCGTGACAAATATATTATTCTTCATGGTGATCATATAGTTTCTCTTCTATATCAGCTTGATCATCTAGACATAAATAAGGCCAGATGTTTACGCTTACTAAAAGACCATTCTTATCTTTTACTTCAGCATATGCTGCATATATATTGACAGAAGGTGCTGAGCCAGGATGACCTGGATCACCATTAGGATACGTATGTATCATAGGTTCTCCTGGGTCATACTCATACTCAACTTCTACCCACTGACCATTATCAAGTTCATAATCATGTGTGTATTTACTCATAATATTAATTAACCATTAGTACTACGCCCATAACTAATATCATTGCTATAAATATTATACCAATAATGTTAACTATTTGCATTTCCATTTCTCTTCTTCTTTTACGTTCTGCAATTGTTACATATCTTTTTGGGATCTTTCTTTTAAATATATTTAAGTTCATTATTTAAATCTTAAAGTGTTACCTTCTACTAATATAAATTCCTGACCACATACATCACATATTACATCTGTTTCATTACGCAATATGCTATGATTGTGACAGTTTGGACATTGCATAGAGTCTTCATGTATAAACTCTTCACATGTCACACGTGCTAATTCTTGTATAAATGCATCATGGCTGCCATTATATTCTTCTTCAACCATTTGCATATACATTTCTTTCATTCTACCCATGTTTTCCAGGATTATAACGTTTAATTTTACTTTGATCAAAATCTTTTAGTGCATTCTTAATCCAATACTCATCTTGAGTACCTTTGTAACACAGTATGTGACAAGTTGCTGTCTCAGTTGGATTAAGTCTTAATAGCCTACCAATCCTCTGTGCTGTCTTCTTCTCATTACCATAGGCATGCATAATAATACCGGCTTTGAGACCAGGAATTGTAACACCTTCTGATAATTGTAACACGCATGATAACTTATCTATACGCCCATCACTGAATAGTTCAAGATTATAATCACTATTAGAGTTCTTAGAATGGTAGCTGTGTGTACACACTCTATCTGCTTGCTCCATAGTATTTGCAAAGATGATGCATTTGCTCTTGATCTGTGGTATCAAAGTTCTTACATATTTCTCTTTAGTTTCATAGTCCATCAAAGCTCTCATACGCATAATAGAAGCCCATTGCTTCTGCTTTGGTGTTTGTGCTTTATCTATGACACTAATGATCCATCTGTAATCATTTAGTTCTGATTGATACCATACTCCTCCATCTTTCCTTTTCTTCTTTACATTCTTAAGTGGTGATAATGATAGCTCATGTATAATAATATTATAATCATTTAATATATGTGAGTCAGTTGCATCATCTACCTTGAATGTATACTTGATAGGACAGTATTTATTTACTAGCCTACCTTTTACACTATCCATTCTTCTTGGCGGTGTACCTGTTAGACCTAATATTCTACCTGTAAACTGACTTAAGAATGGTTCATGTGTTAACAATAAACTATGGCACTCATCAAGATATACTATATCATAGTCTGCCGGGTTATGTTTATTGATAGATAAATAAGTAGTGAAAGTAATATGATTCAATAAATCATCATCACCCATCTTATCTAATTCAGTTGTCCAAGATTTCATTACAGTATTCTTAGGAACAACTACAAGTGCTTTTATAAAGGGATTGTAATTTTTCTTCAGGTGCTCTATGGCTATTCTAGTTTTACCTACGCCCATAGATATACCTAATCCACATCTTTTATGTTGTGTTGCTATTGATAGTGCATCATTTTGTACTACTTCTCTCTGTGTCATATAAATTTCTTTGTACCCGCACAAGGACTTGAACCTTGAACCTACAGCTTAGAAGGCTGTTGCTCTATCCAATTGAGCTATACGGGCATAGTCTATATTCTTTTCTCAGAATATCCTAGCTCTATAGCTTGTTCTGGGTGTTCTTCAATCCACGTGTGGCATGATCTGCATACAGATATCCAAGTGTTTACACTTAAATGATATTGTCCTCTACCTTTTTTATGGTGTACATCAGTAGCTTGTACAGTACAACCAGGTAGACCTGCTTCACATACAGGTTTATTTAACATAAATTTCTTTCTAATCTTGGAATATGCTAGATCTATAGCTTGCATCTTCTTTGATTTAGGATTAATAGGCTTTCTAACCTTTAATGGCTTTGAATCAGGCTCTTTTCTTTTGTGCCAGCAATATTTGCAATACCTGTTGCCTTTATCATTCTTCCAAATGAATTGCATGGTATTGCAATTATTACATAGCTTCTTCTTCTGTTGTATCATTCACCTTTTACAGTTAAAAAGTTCTTAGGCAAGAGACCCTTGCTCATAAACCGCAAGATAACATCTTCATACGTAATACCCAAGTCTTTTAGTGACATAGTATTCTTATAATCTTCCAATACTTCTTCTGGTGGTATTGATATTATATACTCTGCCATAGGACCAGTAAATGTTTTCCTAAAGTATTCATTTACCTTCTTATTACATATATATTGTTTCCATGAGTTTAGTTCTCTTTGACCTCTTTTCCATACTCTTGTTACTCTTCTCTTCTTATCCCAATGAAGTTTAGCAACCTCATCTTTACTATATATGTTTAAACCATGTAGTACACGTTTAAACAAAAAATGTTGATAGGGATTAAGTTTACGGTAACTTAAATCTTGTACTAAATCTTTTGGGTGTAACTGATATTCATCAAGTATACCATAATAGTTTAGTCTTTCTTCTCTTTGTGATAGTAATTCTTTTTTCTTTAGTGTTGTTAATTGTTTTATTTGTTCTTTATTAAGCATTTTATTAAGTTTTAGTAAGTGATATAACGTTAGTGGGCCCCCTGACGCGATCCAAGAGGGCCCTTCCCTAACTAAATTTCTGATAATTATGAAAATACTACAGGATTATGAGACCTATAGTATGCGTTTATGAGAATTACAGCTCAAAAGTTTCTGCCTCAACAGCTTCTTCTTCCTCTACTGTGTCTTCTACTACCTCTTCATTTTCAATTTCAGAGATAGAGTCCTCTAAATCTACTTGTTTAGAGTTATTATCTTCAAAAGCTTCTTCTGGCGTTGCTTTTACAACGTCTTTAAGCTTGTTTCCCGTACCATTTGCTTCTCTGATAGCATCTCCGTTAGTATGTGCTACAAAGATGTCCTCAGCGTTAGCATCTGTGGTAAAGAAAGTCTTTCTATAAATAGGCTCACCATGTGCACAACAGATAATACCAGTATCACCTGCATATTTCAGGTCTCTATCTGGATTTTCTTCATTGAACGGTGTAAGCTGCTCTTTTACTACAATTTTACCAGGTAATGTAGTTTGATTTGCAATACCTGTTTCTTGTAGATCTTCTATAGTACCGTGTAATAGTGTAGATACTACATTTCTTTTAACCCAACCAGCGTTACCAAAAGTAACTCTTTCTTGTACTAGTCTAACATGACCGTAATCTGGGTTGTTTTTTGATTGACGGATAACAGCACCGCTGTCATCAGCCACAATTTGGACTTTGCCTTGCATAATTAAAAAATTTAAAGTTGAAAAATTATTATTTAAATATCATCTGAGTGAAAGTACTCATCCTCAAGCTTATCTATTTCAGTGAACTCATCTAATGCGGGTTCTCTTTCTTCAATATGCTCTTTCATATCTTCAAATGCCTGCTCTCTTGCAGTAGATGCATAAGATCTATGAAAAGGATTTGATATTTCCATTGTATATGCTGAGCTAAGACCATTAAGCTCTTGTATTTCTTCATCAGACAGCGCAAGATATTGTTCTACTGATAATTCAATAACTCTCCCGCTTGGTAACTGTAGTATCATAATAATTTTGTCTGACTCAAACAAAAATAATAATTATTACAGTTCATATATGATTAAACACAATGTTTATTAGTCTTATCTCAAAACTTTTTACTAATATATAGCTATCAATACTAAATCAATTTGAAAAATCTGCCTTTTCTTTCTATTATTTTAGCATCTTTTAGCTCTTTTATACCTCTTATTGTAGTCCTAAGACCTATATTAAGTGAGTCAGCAATGGTTCCGTTTGATGGATAACATGTTGACTTATCACCACAATAACAACAAATAAGTGTATATATTACTTTAGCATTCTTTGATAAAGAAGGATCAGTGATTACTTCTCTATTAACAATACCAAATGTTTTATACTGCTTCCGTGACATGTTTGCTAAGAATTATTTTCTTTGCATCATCTACATTTAGGCAGTTATCAAGATCTTTATCCTTAAATAAATATCTTTTATTCATATATGGACCAAAATCTTCAGGATTACCCGTCCAATTGTAGATCTCAGATTCTAATAAGCTTGGTGATATTCTTGACATCAGTTTGTTTAAATTAAAATGAGGTATATCTAATTTGTTTACACGCTGAAGCATCATTGTTTTACAGTTAACTTCTTCATGTTTAACTTTTTTATCTTCATCATGCCACAATGCTTGTACAACCATCTCTTTATGATATGGATTAAAGCCTTTACCCCATGATGTGTCCTTCAATATCTTACCGTAACAGTACCCATTATCATAGAGACCCATATCTATAAGGATATCTACATGAAATTTATCACCTTCATCATAAGGATTAGGTTTAAATTTTACATAGTCACCCTTATGCAAAGGTATATATGCAGATTCTTGATGCAAGAGCTTAAATATCCAACCTATATTGTCCTGATCTAGATTAGATACTGTAAGATCTATGATTGCATCAACGTTATGAACGTCTGCATATATACTCTTCAACATACTTTTCACTGTAGATAACGGTAAAGTTACTGTGCCATCATCATTTAGTGCCATCTTCTTAAGTCATTTACGTGAAATGTCCAGTCTGGTGTTCTGACTTCAGTCATAAAGTCAAATAACTCATAGAATACATCTCCTGTAGCAGGATTAAGTAGTATTTGATTCTGCTGTGCAGGCATATAGCTTTGTGCTAATATAAAATACTTATGTCCAGTCTCTTCATTAACGCCAACATCTACTACATTGACTGCATGTCCTGGAAATCCACCTACTACAAAGACATCACCTGGTTGAATATCATAGATATCTACCTGATAAGTCTCATATGTTTGTAAACTATACGTACCTGCCCATATAAATACATGGTCAAGATACTTTCTGAATGTTTCACAGTTATCTTTACGTGGTTTTGTCATCACTTGCTTAAGACCATTACCCTCTGGTGTCCATATAACACCCTTGAGCCAGTCTCTATAAGGCATAATAGTGCCATCACTGGCCACTAATTCAATATCATCCCCTCTGCCTTCACTATACATCCAACTTGCACGCATATATATTACTGCATCTGCACATTGGTGTAAGTTTCTTGGTCCAATATCATAATCATATACAGCTGCCCATACATTATTATTATATTTTCTCTTGCCATTGAAGTATTTAACTACGTTATTGTCTTTCAATGGGTGTTGTCTTAAGAATTTACTGTAAGTATCATTGTATATTCTTTCATATCCATCAGGATAACCAAATCTATCTTCTATATTAGATGATTGAGCGTGTGCTGATAGAGTGAATATAGATAGTATAAGGTACAAGAGCCCGGCTACACCTATAGCAAAGCCTATACACTTGACAATAATCCAGCAAATGATCTTAAATCCTTGTATTACTTGATTTCTTTCTAATTGATTCATAATTTTAAATTTGTATGATCAGGGAGAAAGGTGAACCCCGTTAGATCCACCCTGTTCTCCCCTCTCACTGGTTATCACTTACCTTAACCAAAAACAATAAACAAACTACTCCTTAAGGAAGTGTGATACTATAGGTCACCCTATAGATATTAAGTATAGTAATAGTATATATAATAATATTACTGTTATTATTAGTATGCCATTCATGGCTACCTTTTTTTCTTATATGATATAGTAAATGCTACTAACGGTAAACATATCATAATAGTCTTGTCTGTCTGGTCCCATGCTATAAGTAAACCTATAGCTGGTAACCATTCTACAGATAAACGAGGTACAAGTACCACATTATCCATATACATAGCAACAGTAAATGCTGATATAACTACAGCCATACCTAGAATAACTAGTGCAAATCCAAACCATGGATCTGTGTTACCCCATATATATGCGTTTGATACCACATATATATAGAGTAATGGTTGTATAATAACTAAATAAAGCTTCAATAGCCTTTTAAAAAATGTTTTCATAAGATAAGTGTTATTAATTAATTTCATATACAGTGAAGCCGTTCTCTGTATACCATTCTACTGGATGCTTTACCGTATTCCATGGAGTAGAACCAAAAGGGAATACACATTCTAAAAAGTCATTACTCTCAATGCCATTAGAACCATTTCTAAACATTACATAGTCAGGATATGGCGCTTGGCCCATGCCTAGTGCAAAATAATTGTATGCACTATCTGCTGCCTCATGATTACTATCTGCATAGTCTTCATACTCAGCTAATACTTGACAAGAGTGATCAACCTCCCATGCCCAGTAGAAACGTTCTCCTGCTGGTAACTCCTCACCTATAAGCCAAGTATTAAATTGGTTTTCAGGTGCATCAAAGTTCCAAGGGTGGTAGTCATATGACCAATATATCATTATATCAGGATCCTCTTGAATCAACTCTTCTAGAGGTTCCTCTTGACATGACACTAAGCCTAGTAGTATCATGCCAAATAATAGGAATCTTTTCATAATATTAATTTATCTACGCCATGGTCTTGCTGTGTACTTTTGCTTTTTAGCATTCCAATATGGTTTCTTGTTCCATTTCTTCTTCATCTTCTGCGTTTTACACATTCTTGTGCTGCTACATGACGTTACGGTTGCTCCTATGCCTACAAAGAGTAGACAAAAGAATAAATATTTAAGTGTTTTCATAAGTTATAGGATTGTGCATATGTCAAGAAGCCTAATCTATCTTGATCATGAACGATGATTGCATCATTCTCCTCTGCAATATGCCTAAGACTTACGCTAGTTAATAATTCATTTTCTAACTCAGCAATTCTTGGTGACTCAAGTCTATCAAGTGTTACTGGTTTGTAATCACCGCTTGGATCTATGAACCATGCAGTGTTGGCTAACTCATTGACGAATACTTTCACGCCAATAGTAGTGCCTAGTTGAGCAAATACATTGCTATTAATAAATTCAATTCTCATTGTGTTAAGGTTTAAGTGATTAATGTTATTGCGGGTAATATGCCTATCTTCCTATATATAGAAGAGAGTAATACATAAGCTAACCCATAACTTGTAGTCTTATTGGTATTGTTGATCCACATTCCTCTAGTTATGGTAGTGTTAGCTATGTTTATATATTACGGTGCTAAAGTTTTGTTTTAGTGTTACAAAGTGGGTTTTTGTGGGTATTTTTACCTCACACACACTGTGCAACACACATAAATAATTAATTTACGTGCAACAAAAGTAATTTTTGCAAGAATTTGCCTGTAACATTGGAACAAGTGTAAAAGGGAACCGTAGTTCCCCTATATTACTCTGCCCAGTACAGGTTATCAAAGGCTTGATTTGTTTGCTGATTGATGACTTTCTTTTCAGTCAATGTTAATGGTAGTTCATCTCCTACCTTTAATTCAGCCTTTAATGCCATTCCGTCTTCAGCGCTTATAGCCGTGAAGCCAAATTTGACATCTGACACACCTTGCTGTCTGATTTCCATAGTTCTACTACCTATCTTCTTAGATTGTGTAGTCAATTCAGATAGTGGTTTGTCTGTTGAGATGAGAGATTTGTTACTCTCTGAGATTTTGTAAAAATACATAGCGTATAAAATTTAAGTTATTAATGATTATAATCAGGGGGTATCCCTGACCGCTTAATAGCTGGGGAGCAAAATCACAAGGACCTCTTGCCAATGCTAAATACACAACATTTTTTGGGGGTGGAAAAAAATTTTGGTATATTGGTTATATAGACACAGCGTTATGGAAGAGCATTCAGAGGATTACGGATATGGAAGATCAGTTGAAGAGATTCAGCAAGAAGAAGCGTTATTGAATGATGCATATAACAATTCATATCTGTTACTTACTAATACTGCTTCTATGGAGTTTATGATGACAAAGTTAAATGGGCAGAATGGATTAGTACTTGCACATAATGATTATAGTGGCCCTACTAAAATGGAATTAGAGAACATGATTCTCTTTTTTATAGAGACTGAAGAGTATGAAAAGTGTTCTGTCCTTAAAAGTATGTTGAATGAAAAGTATCCTGAGTCTATTAATGAATCACTAGAAGAATGGCTATGACAGAGAGTAACATCAAAAAGTTAGGATTTAAGAAATGTATTATTACTCCAGAAGAAAGTGGTAATGAAAAAGACTTTTACTTCTATGAGCGTAGTATAGGTGATCTTTGTCTCATAAGTAATGACAACGTAAACCGCGTAGACGGGAAATGGTACGTAGAAATACCGGAAGGAAGTGTAAGATTTTTTAAATATGTTGAACTAAAAAATCTTATAGCCTTACTGGAGCGAAATCTATTCTAATGGAAAAGTACGTATACAGGGCTAAATTAATGCGTGTGGTGGACGGGGATACTATAGATGCTATGATTGACCTGGGGTTTGACACATGGATTAAACGTAGGATCAGATTTAAAGGTATTGACACATGGGAATCTAGAACCCGTGACAAGGCTGAGAAGAAGAAAGGCCTAGCAGCTAAAGCAAGAACAAAACAATTATTACTAGAAGTAAGCTGTGACTCAGGACTATGTAGACTTAAATCACATGGTGTAGGTAAATATGGTAGAGTCCTGGGTGAATTGTTTATCAAAGACGTAGATGGAAACGAAATATGCGTAAATGATAAACTGAAAGAAGAAGGGCATGCCTATGCGTACTTCGGAGGAAAGAAGAAAACTTTCAAATAATATTCCTTTACACTTTTATTATTTAAACTTTCTTTATATATTTGTTATATACAAGTATAATTAAAAACCAATGTTATGAGTTTAAATCTAGAAGATCAAACAATCTCTGAAGAAGATGTTCAATTGAGTAAAGAAGAAATTGCTCAAAGAAGACAAGAGATTACAAATTTCTACAAAGATAGTATCAAGCACCTTAAGGTTCAAAAAGAATATGAACAGTTGCTTACTGATATTGAAGAGTGTAGAGCTAAACGTATGCAGGCTCAAATGTTCTTAGCCCAAAGTTTAGCAAGTCAGGAACAAGAACTACAATCAGAAGAAAAAACAGAAGATGAAACTGCTTAAAAAAGGATCAACTGGCTCTGATGTAACAAAACTCCAGACTTTACTAAAGATAAAGCCTGATGGAGACTTTGGTCCTGGTACAGAAAAAGCTGTTATTAGATTTCAATTACATTATGATCTAACACCTGATGGTGTAGTAGGTAATGAAACATGGCAGCATTTATTACAAAACAAATATAACCCAGAAGCTATTGATGAGGATACAGATTCACAGTCTACTGTTTGGCAGACAAACTATAACCAAACAGTACATAGATACTATCTTCCTAAAGGAGAATATCTAGATGGACCTATCAAGAATGAATATGCGTTCTTACATCATACAGCTGGAAGACACAATCCATATAAAGTAGTGGACCATTGGGGAAGAGATACTAGAGGTAGAGTAGCAACTGAGTTTGTACTTGGTGGTAAATGCTCTACAACCGGTAATGATTCTTATGATGGAGTTATGGTGCAAGCATTTCCTGAAGGAGGATATGGTTGGCATTTGGGTAAAACCGGTAGTGGTCACATGAATAGACACTCTACTGGAATAGAGATATGTGCTTTTGGATATCTAAAAAATGGTAAGACTTATGTAAATACTTCTGTTAGAGAAGATCAAATAGTTACATTAGAGGAACCATTTAGAGGATATACACAGTATCACAAATACACTGACAGACAGATTGAGGAAACTGAAAAGTGGATTAAGTATATTGCTGAGAGAGATCAAATTGATGTAAGATTAGGTCTTCAGCAATGGATTAAGAAGTATGGGCCTATGAAAGCTTTTGAATTTCAAGAAGATGCTTTCTATGGTAAAGTAAAAGGTTTACTTACTCATACTAATGTTAGAAAGGATAAAACAGATTGTTATCCTGATGAAAGATTAATTGATGTAATTTTAAGTTTATAGTATGGCATTAGTTAATAAAGTAGATTTTAAAACTCAAGTTAATCTTGATGCATCAATAAAGTATCAGATACTAACGTATTGTTTCTTTAATGATGTATTGATTAGTCATACTGATCTAAAGTTTCTATGTGAATTAGCTAAAAACCCTGGTATTGAACTTACAAAGTTTTGCATTTATCTAACAGACAAAAAGATATTTAAGAGTCAGCAGTCTGCTAGAAATGCTATAAACAAAATTGCTGGTAAAGGTCTAGTAATTAAATCAGGAAATAATAAAAAGACAATTAAGATAAAAGCAGAAATTAATGTACAAGTTTCTGGTGTAGTCTTACTTGACTATAAAGTTTTAGGCCGTGAATCCAAAGAACCACAAGAAGTTTAGTGAGGGTATAGCTGATGAGGTAGGAGTTCACTCAAAAGTAGTGGATGACTTTGTAACTTTTTACTATGGTAAACTTAGAAAAAAGTTAGCAACTCTAGCACATCCAAAGATTTATGTACATGGTCTTGGAACGTTTTTTATTAGAAGAAAAAAACTTGAGAAAGCAATAATGAAAAACAAAAGTATGTTAGGTAATTTAAAAAAGATAACATATAAAGGATATGAAAAGACATATGCAATAAATCAAAAGTTAGATGAAATGGAAAAAGCTTTAGCAATGATTGAAGCAAATGCACTAGCTAAGAAAAAATTTAAATTAGAAAAGAATGCCAATAAATAAATATTTACAAGCTCTCAAGAATATTGACAAGATCTATGATGGTATTAAAAACAATTTATTCAAAAAAGAATATGTTGAAGTTATAGCTGAGTCAAGAATTAAAATATGTGAAGCATGTAAGTTTTATGATACAAAAGGGACTGATTGTTTAGCTCCAGGCACACAACCATGTTGTTCCGTTTGTGGGTGTTCTATGACATTTAAAAGTAGATCCATGTCTTCTGAATGCCCTGAAGGTAAATGGGAGGCATTATTAACAGAATTAGAAGAAGAAAAACTGATTGAAAATGAAGATTAAATATATATACAAAGACACAAGTACAACGTATACAATGAATGCTCAAAATGGCATGTGGTATACAACATTAACTATTTAATATGGGACTAACATTTACAGAAGAAGGACATAAATATGAAAGCACAGAAGCTGAGAAAATAGATTGGATCAGCGTCACATCTTTTATTGGTATGTTTAAACCTAAGTTTGATGCTAAAGGTCAAGCTAAGAAATCTTCTAAAAACAAAAGGTCCAAGTGGTATGGTATGACTGAGAAAGAAATTTTGCAAGCATGGCAAAATGAATCAGACAGAGCTATAAAGCTTGGCAATTTCTATCATAATCAGAGAGAAGCTGATATGTTAGATTTTAAGACTATTGAAAGATATGGCGTGGAAGTTCCTATCATCAAACCTATTATTGATGATAAAGGAACTAAAATTGCACCAGATCAAAAGGTTTCTGATGGTGTATATCCTGAGCATTTAGTTTATTTAAAATCAGCAAGACTTTGTGGTCAAGCAGATTTAGTTGAGATTGTAAATGGTTATATAAACATAACTGATTACAAAACTAATAAAGAAATTAAAAGCAAAGGATTTACTAATTGGGAGGGTATAACAAGCAAAATGTATAATCCTATAAGTCATTTAGATGATTGTAATTTAAATCATTATAACTTACAATTGAGTATTTATGCGTATATTATTAAAAAGCACAATCCCAAACTCAAGATTGGAAAGCTGATAATTCAACATGTTAAATTTAAACAAGTTGGAACAGATAAAAACGGTTATCCAATTAATGAACATGTAGGTGGAGAACCTGTATTAGAAGATATAAAAATGTATGAACTACCCTATTTAAAGGATGAAGTAATACAATTAATTAACTGGTTAAAAATAAATAAATAATGGCAGCAGTAACAATAACAGCAGTAGAAACAAATAAAAATCCAACATTTAAAAAAACGGACTTTCAACCTGAGTTTCAAATACAAGTAGAAAGTAATTCAGTTGTGTCTTTAGCTGAATTTGTAGATCCAATTACAAATAATGTTAACCCTAATTATTCTGTACTATCTATGGCAGGGTCTGCTAATAAGATAGTTTGCAAACTTACTTTTGCACAGTTACAAGCTTTATTTCCAATGACTTAATATTATGTTAGTAAGACTATTTGACGTACAAAACGGTAAAGTAATACCAACAGAACATTGCTACTCATTAAACTTTTTAAAAGATTTAATGGATGTATATCCAGATACTTATATGCAAGTATATCAGTATTTGTTTTACATGACTTGTCCTAATCCAGATATGAATCCTTTCTTTAATCTACCAGAACATGAGAAAGAAGATATTATTATAGAAGAGGTAGGATTAGAAGAGTCTACAGAAGATCCTAAAATTAGGTATTCAAAAGATATGTGTGAGAAACTATATCAAACTCCAACATACAGAGCTTACGTAGGTATTAAATCAATGCTTGATAGACTTGCTAAGTATATGGAGACTACTCAAATTGAACATGGTAGAGATGGTAACATCAATGCTTTGGTTAATGCTGCTGCTAAGTTTGAAAATATAAGACAATCTTACAAAGGAGCATTTAATGATATGAAATCTGAACAAGAAAGCTCTGTCCGTGGTGGACAAGGTTTAGCATATGATCAAATGTAATTATGAAATTTATATTTTGCTACTGGGATGAACCAGAAATTTTAAATCAACAAAAACATGAAACAGAAAATTATACCAATAGGGATGAAAGTCCTAGTCAAGAAGAAGAAGTCTGATGATTATTTTCCAGGCACTAAAATAATAATTCCTGAAACAGCAAAGGAGGAAGAATACAAAGCTTTTGTAGTTGCTGTAGGAGATGAAGTTACTAATATAAAAGTTGGTGATTTAGTTCAATATGCAGATTACTGTGTACCTACAAAGATGAAACACGAAGGAGAAGAACATTTATTGATTAATGTTGGTGATATCTTTGCAGTCATAGTAAATGAATAGATCAATACCTACATACAAAAACGGTGAGTGGACTATAACTGAATTTAATTCAGATGAAGAGTTCTCTGAATTTGTATTGAGTGTATTTAAAGAACCAGGTCTATATAATTTTGATGAGTATGCACTATTATTTAATTTAGAAGCAAGAAACTTTAATAAAGATGGTTTCTATTGTCCTGCTCCTTTCAGATCAAAAGATTTTATAAACTATTGGGAAGATCAGAAGAACAAATGTAGAACAGGTGTAATATATATAAACAAAGATAAAACTTGGTATATTACAAGAGACTACTACATGTGGTTAAACTTCTTGCCTATCTATGACAAAGAAGAAAAGAAATATGGGTTTGCAAAGGTAAGAGATGCACAATACCATATGGCCCTATATGAATTATTAGCAGAGTTAAATAATAAACATTCTGCTATTCTAAAGAAAAGGCAGATTGCTTCATCTTACTTTCACATGGGTAAGATTATAAATACTTATTGGTTTGAAGAAGGAAGTGTATGTAAGATTGGTGCATCACTAAAAGATTATATCAATGATAAAGGTTCTTGGAAGTTTTTAGATGAATATAAAACATTTCTTAATGAACATACAGCATGGTATAGACCCTCTACACCAGAAAAGGTTTTACTATGGGAGCAAAAGATTGAAGTACGTGTAAATAATAGAAAAACAGCACGTGGTTTAAAATCTAAAATACAAGGTGCATCTTTTGAAAAGAATGCAACAACTGGTGTTGGTGGTCCTACAACTTATTTCTTTCATGAAGAGGCTGGTATTGCGCCTAAAATGATGGACACATATGAATATCTCAGACCTGCAATGACATCCGGTATGATGACAACAGGTATGTTTATAGCAGCAGGATCAGTGGGTGATTTAGAACAATGTAACCCACTAAAAGAAATGATTTTAAATCCAACAGTCAATGATATATATGCAGTAGAAACTGATCTTATGGATGCTGATGGCACTTCAGGATTAGCTGGTTTGTTTATACCAGAGCAGTGGTCTATGCCTCCATACATTGATGAGTATGGAAACAGTCTTATTGAAGAAGCTTGTGAAGCTATTATACTTGAAAGAAAGAAATGGAAGATTGAACTAACACCAGAACAATATCAACTTAGGATTTCACAGAAACCTATGAATATTGCTGAGGCATTTGCATACAGAAAAGAATCAATATTTCCACAAGGTATATTGCAGAAACAACTTAGAAAAATTGAAGACAAAGAATATAGCTATGAACATATAGAACTTGAGTTTGAACAAGATGGTTTAGCAGTTAGACGTAGCAATAGATTACCTATAACAACGTTTCCAGTAGATAAGAAACAATCTAACAAGGAAGGTGTATTAGTTGTTTGGGAAAGACCAGTAAAAGATCCACAGTTTGGTATGTATTATGCTTCTGTTGACCCTGTTTCAGAAGGTAAAACAACTACGTCAGACTCTTTGTGCAGTATATTTGTTTACAAGAATCCTGTAGAAGTAAGAAGAGAAACACCAGAAGGCTTAGAAACTATCATAGAAAAAGATAAGATAGTTGCTGCATGGTGTGGTAGATATGATGATATAAATAAAACACATGAGCAACTAGAAAAGATAATAGTATGGTACAATGCTTGGACAGTTGTAGAAAATAACATATCTCTTTTTATTCAACATATGATAGCTAGAAAGAAACAAAGATATCTTGTACCTAAACAACAAATATTATTCTTAAAAGATCTTGGCTCAAATAGAACAGTATATCAAGAGTATGGTTGGAAGAACACAGGCACATTATTTAAAAGTCATTTGATATCATATGCAATAGAGTTTTTGAGAGAACAAATAGATGAAGAAACAGATGCTCAGGGAGATGTGATAGGTCAAACATTAGGTGTGGAGCGGATACCAGACCCAATGCTTTTGAAGGAAATGTTAGCATATTATCCTGGATTAAACGTGGATAGACTAGTTGCATTTGGTGCATTAGTGGCATTTACAAAAATTCAACATTCTAACCGTGGGTACGTTAAAAGGCGTGAATCAGATGAAAATTCCTTGGATAACTCAGAAAATTTGTATAAATTAAAGTATAGCCCATATAGAAATTTAGGGCGTAATAAGAGCTTAGGTAGAACTAAAAAAAGGTCCGCATTTAAAAACATAAAATAACATGAGAGTATTTAATGCAATGCAAACAAAAGCAGGTGCAAGAAAAGAAGGAGGACCAACCTCATCTTCTCTTACACAACCTATTCAGTTTTTACCTGCTAGCAAAAAGAATGATGACTGGTCAGCTTGGAACCTTGATTGGTTAGAGTTACAAGGTATGGAGTTCTTGCGTAGAAATGCAAGAAGATTGCTAAAGAACTATAAACTTGCAAAAGGTATCATTGATAAGAAAGATTACATTGTTGAAGAAGACAATGAATATAAAGATTTAATGAATGTACTCACAAAGGAAGATGAGTCAGCATTAGAGCTAAAGTTTTATCCTATTATTCCTAATGTTATAAATGTTTTAAGTGGTGAGTTTGCTAAAAGATTTTCTAAAGTACAATTTAGAGCTGTAGATGACACATCATTTAATGAGATGCTAGAGCAAAAAAGAGCTTTAGTAGAAGAAAATTTATTAGCTGATGCAGAGCAACAACTAATAACTAACATGATTAAAAAGGGACTAAACCCTGAAACAGAAGAAGCTCAAAAACAATTATCACCAGAAAATATTAAATCTCTTCCAGAGATAGAAGACTTCTTTTCTAAGTCATACAGAAGTATGGTAGAAGAGTGGGCAACACATCAGATGAATGTTGATGTTGAAAGATTTAAAATACAAGAACTTGAAGAAAGAGCATTTAGAGATATGCTTATAACAGACAGAGAGTTCTGGCATTTTAAGATGATGGAAGATGATTATGATGTTGAACTATGGAATCCAGTTTTAACTTTCTATCAGAAATCACCTGAAACAAGATATATATCAGATTCTAATTACGTAGGTAAATTAGATCTGATGACAGTTGCAGATGTTATTGATAAATATGGATATCTAATGAATGAGAAACAACTCAAGTCATTAGAAAAGATTTATCCTGCTAAGTCTGCACAATATCAAGTAAGTGGTTATCAGAATGATGGTGCTTACTATGATGGCAAAAGATCTCATGCTTGGAATACAAACATGCCAGGTTTGGCTTACAGACAGTTTGTAAGCAATTGGTCTGATGACCCAGCCAGAGGTGGGGATATAGTTAGTGCTATTCTAAATGAAGGGGAAGACATCATGCAATGGGGAGAAGGTGAGCTGATGCGGGTTTCTACAGTCTATTGGAAAACCCAGAGGAAGGTTGGGCATCTTACCAAAATAGATGAGACAGGTCAAGTTACCCAAGCAATTATAGATGAAGTATATAAGGTTACTGAAAAACCTATATATGATACTACACTCTTTAAGAATAAATCTAAAGAGAACTTAATCCAGGGAGAACATGTAGATTACATTTGGATCAATGAAGTTTGGGGTGGTGTTAAGATAGGACCAAATCTTCCAGCTACATGGCGTTCTGATATGGGTAATAACATTGACCCAATATATCTAGGAATAGATAGAGTTAAGCCAGGTAAAATACCTTTCCAATTCAAAGGAGATAAAACATTATATGGATGTAAACTACCAGTTGAAGGAAGAGTATTTTCTGATAGAAATACTAAATCTACTTCATTAGTAGATCTTATGAAAGCATATCAGGTTGGTTACAACATGGTTAATAATCAGATTGCAGATATCCTTGTAGATGAATTAGGCACTGTGATTATGTTTGACCAAAATTCTTTACCAAGACATTCTATGGGTGAAGATTGGGGTAAGAACAATATGGCAAAAGCATATGTAGCAATGAAAGATTTTCAAATGTTACCGCTTGATACATCTATTACAAATACAGAAAACGCAACTAACTTTAATCATTACCAGACTCTGAACATGGAACAGACTGGTAGATTAATGTCAAGAATTCAATTAGCTAATTATTTTAAACAACAAGCCTTTGAATCTATTGGTATAAATGGACAAAGATTGGGTGGACCTGTTGATCAACAAACTGCAACAGGAGTTACGCAAGCTATGCAACAATCATATGCTCAAACAGAAATATACTTTATTAATCATTCTGACAACTTAATGCCAAGAGTTCATAAAATGAGAACTGACTTGGCTCAATACTATTACAGTAATACTCCAAGTGTTAGATTACAATATATTTCAACTGAGGCAGAAAAAGTAAATTTTGTTATTAATGGAACTGATTTATTGTTGAGAGACTTTAACATTTTTGCTACAACTAGAACTAATCATAGATCTATACTAGAAAATTTAAAACAGTTAGCATTAACAAATAACACAAGTGGAGCTAGTATTTATGACCTTGGTAATATTCTCAAAGCTGATTCTATTGCTGAAGTTACTGATATCCTCAAGGATGCAGAACAGAAGCAATTGGTAATGAAGCAACAAGAGATGGAACAACAAAGACAACTTCAAGAACAACAGATACAGTCTAGAGCTGAAGAAAACAAACTCAAGCTTGAATTTGAAGCTGATCAAAATGATAAACAACGTCAAAAAGATATAACTGTAGCAGAAATTAGAGCATCTGGTTACGGAGCTATGCAAGATATCAATGAGAATCAACAGTCAGATCTCCAAGATTCTTTAAAAGATATACGTGAAACTTCACAGTATAGAGAGCAAATGAACTTTAAACGTGAGCAAAGTGCAGTAGATAATGCAACTAAACAAGCAAAGATGCAGATTGAACGTGAAAAATTATCTACACAGCGTGAAATAGCTGATAAACAACTACAAATTGCTAGGGAGAATAAAAACAAATATGATAAGGAAAAATAATTTATAATATATCTTTTTTATTGTTAGCTATATATTGCTTAAAACTTTAAAAAAATTCAAATATTATAAGTTTACATTCAAAAAAACTTTCTTATATTGTATATGTACATAGTAATTAACATTTAAAACCAACATATTATGGCAGAGAATAAGACCACTGGCGAAAGCACAGTTGAACAAGTAGACATAAACTTGGATGAGTTGTTTGCTGCAGCACCAGACGCTGATGCAATCACACTTCCAAAGGAAGAAAAGAAAACCAAAAACATCTTTTCTAAGAAAGAAAAACAAAGTTTAGACTTCTTAGATAAAGAGGAAGAAGAAGTTAAAGAGGAAGTAGAAGAAAAAGCTGAAGAAGGTAAAGAAACGGAAGCTGCTACAGAACCTGAAACAAAAGAAGAGGAACCAAAGAAAGAAGAAACTAATGTTGATGAAGTATTAGATTCTCTTGATGAGGTTGATGAAGAAGAGGAAGAGAAGAAAGAAACAAGAGGTAGAAAAAAGATCAAGGGTATAAGTGATGTATTTACAAAGCTTATCAAAGATGAAAAGATTGTACCTTTTGATGATGACAAATCTTTAGAGGATTATACCGCTAAAGATTGGGAGGAGCTTATAGAAGCTAATCTTGAGGAGAAAGCTTCTCAAGTTAGAAAAGAAACTCCCGCTAAGTTCTTTGAAAGTTTGCCTGAAGAATTAAAAATTGCTGCAAGGTATGTGTATGATGGAGGTCAAGATCTTAAAGGTTTGTTCTCTACATTGGCTCAGACAGAAGAAACTAAGTCAATAGATATTAAATCTGAGAGAGGTCAAGAAAGAATCATACAGGAATATCTTAGTGCAACCGGATACGGTACAGCAGAAGAGATAGCAGAGGAGATAGAAGTATGGAAAGATCTAGGAAAACTAGAACAACAAGCTTCTAAATTCAAACCTAAATTGGATAAGATGCAAGAAAAGATTGTTCAACAGAAGCTTCAAGAGCAGGAAATGAAGAAGAAGCAACAAGAACAAGCATCTAAAAAGTATATGGATAATGTGTATAATACCTTAAAAGAAGGTGAAATCAATGACATTAAGATTGATAAAAAAACACAAGCAATGCTTTATAACGGTTTAGTACAACCTAATTATCCTTCTGTAAGTGGACGAAACACTAACCTGTTAGGACACTTACTTGAAAAGTATCAATTTGTTGAGCCTAATTATAGCTTAATATCAGAAGCTCTGTGGTTATTACAAGACCCAGATGGATATAAATCTAAGATTATGGAAAAAGGTGCTCAAGCAACTGTAGAGAAAACAGTTAGAAAATTGAAAACAGAACAAGTAAACAGTGGCGGAAGCTCTCTTGGCGTCCAACAAAAAGAGGAAGATGGAAAGAGAAAAGCCGGCAAACGCTTACAAAGAAAACAAAATAATATCTTTAAAAGATTTTAGAAATTTTATATATAACTATTAACATTAATTATTAACACTTAAAACAAAGATCAATTATGGCAACTCCAGTTTTAAACAATGGAATTTTCCTAAGAGATACAAGCTATAAAGCAAGTTCTCACGTTGATTCTTATCACCTTACCCAGATGCTTGGTTCTGCTGAGCCTATGGATATGGGACCAGTTGATTTGTGGGCAATGACTCAAAAAGTTGAAATGCCTCTTTATCAAATGGCTTCTTTTGGTGGAAAGAATACAATCAGTGTGGACAATGCTAGAGGTGAGTACAAATGGCAAACTCCAGTTGCTCAAGACCTACCATTTATTGTGGCAGACATTGAAGCAGCAAACACTTCTAAAGGTATTGATGGAACTACCTTTAAGATTAAACTTTCTAAGAGAGCGTTTGGTCATGGTGATATTATCACTTATGACAAGTACAATGGCTTAGAATTATACATTACTGCTGACGATATTATCCCAGCTGGTGATGGTTTCATCTACACTGTACAACTTGTTAACAACAACAATGCAGCAAAACTTGATAATTCATATCTTGCTTCTGGAACTAAGTACTTTAGAAAAGGTTCTGCAAGAGGAGAGTATGGAGAAAGATTTTCTGATATTGAAACAGGTTCTGGTTTCAGAGAATTCTACAACTTTGTAGGAGGAGCTGAGGCACACGTACACTACTCAATTTCTTCAAGAGCAGACTTAATGATCAAAGGCGGTCTTAATGCTGACGGAACAGTACCAGTTACTGAGATTTGGAGAAACTTTAACCAAGATGCCAACAACCCTTCAGTATCTTCAATTGAAGAGTTAGTAGCTAGCATGGGTAAATCTGGTGCAAGAGATGCATTTGAAAGCGGTCAATTGACTAGAACTTTCATTACAAATCTTGAAGCAGCTCACCTAAGCAAGATTGCTAATGACATTGAAACTTACCTAATGTGGGGTAAAGGTGGTAGAATTAAGCAAGACGGACCAGATGATATCAGACTATCTGTAGGTTTATGGTCTCAGTTGGATAACTCATTTAAGAGAGTATACAACAAGTCTTCTTTCACTCTTGACATGTTCAAGTCTGAATTATACAACTTCTACCAAGGTAAAGTTGAATTTAAAGGACCAGACCCACAAAGAGCACTTGTTGTACAAACAGGTATTGGTGGTATGCAACTTATCAACAAAGCAATTGCTGATGAGGTGTATGGATCAGGTCTTGTACAAAACGCTACAGATGTAGGTGCAGTTTCTGGATCAGGAATGGACTTAGACTTTGGTTTTGCTTACACAAGCTTTACTATTCCATTCTTAGCTAACGTTA
>Ga0160423_10000255_pt1 | contig 42488 bp, 27 predicted proteins | sample CRUFie14St8metaG_FD_108191 | JGI IMG/M metagenome (GOLD analysis project Ga0160423, IMG submission 108191) | Marine microbial communities from the Costa Rica Dome - CRUD Field 142mm St8 metaG | ecosystem: Environmental > Aquatic > Marine > Oceanic > Photic zone | place: Costa Rica: the Eastern...
CACTTAAAACTTTCCAGTTTGTAGCAATAAAGTCTGCACTTGTATCACCTGCTGGAGCATCATATAAGTTTGTAGTATCTGTTGTACTAAAACCAATTTGTGCCAAATGACCACTTGTGTCTTTTATTCTAATGTCACCGCCTTTATTATGTGAAATTACAACTCTGTTGGAACTATCAACACTTGCACTTACGTTTGTAAGTCCTGCGGAGTTAATTGCACCTGCAATGTCATCTGCATCACCTGCATCACCTGCTACTGATACACTTACTGTAATTGCACTACCTAATGATGCACTGCCTACAATTGACTCTTGAAGAGTAAATGATGCTGTACCACTAGATGCTTGTGTTGAAACTGCACTTGATGTAATTGTTGTTGCGCCTGTTGCACTACGTTTATACACTTTAAAGTTTGCAACTAGATCAGTTGCTTCACCGTCATTTGATTTAATGTAAAGTGAATCAGTTGAAAGGTTTACACCTCCTCCTGATTTATCTAATGTAGCAAGTGCCGCATGGTTTGTGCTAAAGATTGGAACATCTTTGGTATCCCAAAGTTTTGTAGCATCATTCCAACATTTGATTGCCCATTTTGCACCTTTATTAGGTGATGTAGTTTTCGCCCAAATACTTCCTGTTGGACGTGGAGTTGTATCATTTGCACCAAACTCGGGAACACTTGTATGAGGGGCAATATTCAACGCCGGTGCCGCATATGTTCCTGCTGTAAGGCCCATATCAGTCAATGCGCCTGAACCTTCTGCAAGTACAATATTAACACCTGTTGAGTGTAATCTTAGTATATCGTTAGCCGCTTCAACTGATGCAGTAACACCTGAAATACTCAAGCCGTTAATTACTGCCGCTAATGCTGTTGCGGATGTTGCGTTTGCTGTTACTGTTGTACCGTTAATAGTAAAATCCAAACCTGAAGTTGTTGTAGCACCAGCAGTACCTGATACTGTAGACCAACTTGCTTTCCATGCGCCAGTTCCTACTTCAACCCATGTACCACTTTCGTTTTTGTAATACAGTTTGTGTAGTGTACTTGCCGCTGTTATAGCATAGTCACCAACTGCACCTACTGAAGTTTTTGGTGCGCCTGTTGCAACTCCACCAACTAATTTTGTTACGTCAGTAATTACTGTTGGAGCCTTGTAACTAAATGACTGTCCGCCAGTTGTAGTTACTGCCGCTGAATTCCATTCAAATATTCCATAGATAGTACTTGCTGTATCTACCCAAAATGTTCCATTTGCTGGATTGCTTGTTGGAGCGTCTGCACTTGCTGTTAGTCCTGCAAGATCAATTCCTGCTCTAACAACATATGCTCTATTACTTACTCCTAATAGTGAGTAAGCCGCTTGTAGACCATATTCATTAAGTTCACCTGCATGTATAGGATTATTATTTGTATCCGTATAAAATGTTGGTTCTCCGAATGTTTCTACTAAATCTCTTTGTGAGGTAACCAAGAAAGGTTTACCTGCATTCGCCGCTGTTGTCCCTGGTGCTGTACCAGTACCTGCCCCATTTTGTTTATCCTGGGCAGTAGCAACAAATATCATTGGTACGGTGCCTGGTTCCGCTGGGGTGTAAAAACTTTCGTCAATTACTTTAACCTCAACACCTGGTGATGATAATGCCATAATGTTTCTCCTTAATAAAAGTGTTCGTAGTATTTATGCGTATTGAAATTAAAATGCTTATAATACCACCAGAAAAAGGGACCAAAAAGGTGTGGTAAATACAGCATGAGACCTTTATGTGATTGTAAACTTAGACCGGCGGCTATAAACTATAAAAAGAATGGCCGGACTTACTATAGAAAGAAATGTGAAGCGTGTCTGCGTAATGGATCAAAGCACGGAGTACCTAAATGGAAACAGAGAGGGTATATCAAAAAAGATAGTTGTGAAAAGTGCGGATTCAAAAGCAAACACACTGAACAGTTTAATGTATATCACATAGATGGTGATTTAGATAATTGCAGTATTTTGAATCTTAAAACTATATGTGCAAATTGTCAACGTCTTATGCAGAAACAAGGTGTTCGTTGGAAGCAAGGAGACCTTTTACCTGACTTCTAAGTTCATCTATTCCTAAGTCATTATATATAATGTGGTTAAAGTCTACTTTAGCCCAACGCCATTCAGATTCGTGTACATCTTTAGGTTCGACACCAATATCTTGATACATACGCATCCATACAGGATCTTGCCCACGTCTTACACGCCATACTTCACCATGTATACTTTTTATCATGTTTGCTTCATTTGGAAAACGTACATCTGGAATTACAAAGTTTTTATTAGGATATTTGACTAGTTCTTGCTTCACTAAACTTACCCAAATTCCGTCATCAAATCCATGGCGCATACAATCTGTGCCAAATTCTTGTAACACTAATCTAGGAGTAATTGTCCTGCCTGTTTCTCTAGTCCAAAAGTCATCTTGTGTTTCTCGCCATTCTCTGCTTTCTACAGTATCTCCTTCAAGCATAGCACGATCCCAGTTGAATACTGTTGCTACACCATCTTTTAATTTATCAGCAAAACTTAGTTTAGTAAATCCGTAATCATCAACTAAAATATCTCCTACTGTTCCTTTGCCACAGCCTATTAAGCCGCATATTCCTATTATCATAATTTAAGTTCCGATGTACCACCGCCCACAGTCCCCCTAGCAAAGAAATTAAATGCCAAACTGTAGCGTGGAGTTGTTGTTAGATTTGGGGTAACCATATGCTCCAAATGACTTGGAAACATTACTAAGTCGCCAGACTTAGGTGATATGTAAAATTCGTTTGTATTATATTGTGTAGGTTCTTTGAAAGATACTCTTACAGTATCGTGAAATAAATTGTAATAAAGATGTGATTTTTGAAATACTATATCTCCTGCACCTGGTTCATTTTGTATATAATACACTCCACTGATCATAGCATTACTATGCCAGTGTAATGTGTTTTGTTCATTTGCTGAATGCCTATTAATCCAACTGTTTTGTAATTCAAACTCTACATCATCAGTAACTTTTAGTTCGTCTTTTACAAATACGTTACATGCATTTTGAATTTGATCTTTTAAATTTGCTAATTTTGTGTTGTTCAATACGTATTTGTCTGCCGTATGATCATGCCCTGCCGCTTCATCAGGGTAATCTAATTTTTCAATCCATGCCATTGTTGCAGGATCTACTGAGCCTATATTTGCATAAAACAGAGGAATTGAAAATAAAGGTGTTGTTTGATATTTCATATGTTTACCCTAACTGAGTTCTTTCCTAGTTTGCCTTTAGGAAAATAATTAAAAGCCAAACTATATCTATCTTGTTTATCATTACTGAGTGCAACCTCATGCTCTAAGTGGCTAGGAAAAATTAAACAGTCTCCGGTCATAGGTTTGACTGTCCATGCGCCTACAGTATATTGGCTCCAATTTTCTTTTGTATTAGGGCGTATGTGTTCTGGAAATGAATTTAAATGCTGTCTATTTTTTCTAAATGTAATAGGATTAGATTGTTCACCTACTTCAGGATAATATACTCCACTAACTACTGAATTTGCATGATTATGTAATCCTATGTCGCTACCTGTATTCATTTTATTAACCCAACTTGTAGTCAAAACAAATTCAGTATCATCAGTTACATCTAATACACTGTACGTAAAATGGTCAACTGCTTTTTTAATAAGAGTTTTTAAGTTGTTTAATTTTGGCTGGTTTAACACATCAAATCCTCGCTCTGACGCTGGTAAGTGGTCTTCGTTGCCATATTGTGCTACAGAACTATCAGGGCATTCTAAACGCTTTAACCAAGCAAGTGTTATTGGATCCAAAGGACCAATATGTGTTTTTAACAAAGGTGTAGAGAACAGAGGTGTGACTTCATAATGCATAGTATAATAATACTATCAATATTCTATTTTGTCAAGAATTTTTTTAGCCTATTGTAAATCCGTAGCCCATGCCGCCTGCTACTTGCTGTGATACGTCCATCTCAAGTTTTTCTAACTCTGCTGTTGCTTCTGCTTTTAGAGCATCACCATTAAGAGAACTACCACCCTGTGGACCTGCTATTTGTGCAAATTTACTTCTTGCTTCTCCCAGCATAAATTTACAGGTTGCTACTGTATAATCTTTAATCCATTGGCTTGCTAGATAATCTGATAATAATTGTTCATCTGGTCTATAATTATATGCAAACAATAACAATGTTTCTTGTGTTCTTGGTCTTTGTAACATTGTTAATTCTTTTGTAGTTGTGTTCCATTTAAACTCTATGTATGAACCAAACATACGTCCTACAAGTTCTTGATACTGGCTAAACAAATCGTATGTTGCTAAACCACCCATGTTAGATGAACTTAGAAGATAGGTATTAGTGTATGCCATATTGAATGGTTCAAACAATGTTCCACCATCACCTCCACCTGAACGTGAACCTATAGATCTTCTAAAAATTCTTCGTACTTCTATGACATTCTCAGGTAAAACATATGTATTTTGATCTTCTATTGTTGGCATAAACAAGTATGATTCTTCAACTGAATTATCACTACGTTGTCTAAATTTTGATAATGCTTTGTTGAGGGCAGTTTCATAATGGACAGGATCCAATTCTACATCTACCATGCCTCCGCCTAAAAGTGCATAGACGTAATCGTAAATTTCTTGTTTCTTAGTTGCTAATGTAGCCATATGTAAAGTCTCCACTAGTATTTATCGATAGTTGTCACTTACGATAAATATGTATATGCCAAGACTATCCTTATATAAACCAGAAAAGGGCAATGATTATACATTTATGGACAAACAAATCCATGAAATGTTCACTGTGGGCGGAACTGACATTTTTGTTCACAAATATTTAGGTCCTAATAATCCTGATGAAGCAGACGCAACTGCTGATCAACCACGCTATGATGCAGTGAAAGAAACAAATATCCAAGATATGCTATTTCTAGAAAATAGAGATAGAAAGTACGATCCAGACATCTACACAATGCGTGGTATTTACAATGTGCAAGATATAGATTTTGATATGAGTCAATTTGGATTATTTTTAGTAAATGATAAATTGTTTATGACAATTCATATTAACTCAAGTGTGAAAACACTTGGTAGAAAGATTATGAGTGGAGATGTTATAGAACTACCTCATTTAAAAGATGAATATGCGGCTAATGATTATTCGTATGCACTTAAAAGATTTTATGTAGTTGAAGATGTAAACAGAGCCGCAGAAGGTTTTTCACCTACATGGTATCCACATTTATATAGAATAAAACTAAAACAAATTGTTGATTCGCAAGAATTTAAAGAAATACTTGATTTACCTGCACAAGAAGGATCGAGTGATACATTGAGAGATGTGCTTTCTACATACGAAAAAGAAATGAATATCAACAACAGTGTAATTGCACAAGCAGAAGCAGATTCAGCAAAATCAGGATATAATATTAGTCATTACTATACTTTAGCAACTAATGCAGATGGTACAGTTGCACTTAAAACCGCAGATGAAACTGACATAGATGCTAGTAATATAGGTACAACAACTGATATGATTAGTGACCGTCCTGATAGATCAGGATATCAAGGCTACTTATTAGGTGTTGAAGGTAATAATGGTGCACCTTATGGAATGGGTATTAGTTTTCCTACAGTACCAGAAGATGGAGATTATTTTTTGAGAACAGATTTTTCACCTAAAAGATTATTTAGATATGATGGTAATCGTTGGATTAAATTACAAGATGGTGTAAGAGTAGATTTAACTAATACTGATACACGTAACACACAAAAGACTACATTTATTAACAACACTAATCAATCACAAATTGGTGGTGAAACTGTTAAAGAAAAACAAAGTCTATCAAAAGCACTTAGACCTAAGGCAGATAACTAATGCAACATTTTTATGACGGACAAGTAAGAAGATATGTTACTCAAATGGTAAGACTACTGAGTAATTTTTCTGTAAAAGATGGTAAAGGTAATTTAACACAAATACCTGTAACATATGGAGACTTGACACGTCAAGTAGCAAACATAATTAGAGACAACACAGAAAATAAAATACCAAGTGCGCCACGTATTGCTGTACATGTAACTGGTATGGAAATTGATAGAGAACGCACCGCAGATGCAAGTTATGTAAGCAAAGTGAATATTAGAGAACGTGCTTATGACGAATCAGGCAAAGAATATCTAAACTATGAAGGTAAAAACTACACAGTTGAAAGATTAATGCCTACTCCTTATAAACTTACTTTTAATGCTGATATTTGGTCAACTAATACTGATATGAAATTGCAAATATTAGAGCAAATCTTAGTATTATTCAATCCTAGTCTAGAAGTACAAACTACTGACAATTATATAGACTGGACAAGTTTAACACATGTGATGTTAGAAAGTGTAACATGGAGTTCACGAAGTGTTCCTGTAGGCGTTGACAGTGAAATTGATGTATCAACATTAACATTTACAACACCAATTTATATTAGTCCACCTGTAAAAGTTAAACGTCTTGGTGTAATTACAAATATTATTACAAGTATATTTGACGAAGGCACTGGAACATTAGATCTAGGGTTAAGTAATCCAGAATTAAACAGATGGGATGATAGCATTGTACCTGGCGTTGCTGACAAAGACGGACAACGTTCAATTGAAACAACATCAGCAAAACATGTTGTAGGTACTAACTATCAAGATTACGGTATATATGTTACAGGCACACTAGCACAAATAGAAAGCAAAGGTGTAGTTGGTGCAACTAGTTGGCGACAGATTTTAGATAGCCACCCAGGACAATATCAAGATGATATAAGTAGAATTTACTTTACAAAATTAAATGAAACTACACATGAAGTTACTGGTACTATAAGTGTAAACTCTATGGACGAAACACAACTTATTATTAATTGGGACGCAGACACATTCCCAAGCAACAGTATTATATCTGGTCCTGTAAGAAATAATAACCAATGGACTACAATAGATTATATAATAGATCCACAAAAGACTGTTCCAACTAATATTATGAAAGGACTAGGTGGTAGAATACTATTGCTTAATGATATTGGTGATGCAACAAATACAGATGGTGCAGATGCATGGAAATCTACAGGCGGAGTAGACTTTGTTGCAAAACGTAACGACATTGTTGAATGGGACGGAACTAAATTTGTAGTTGTGTTCGAAGCGGCTACTGTAAAAGAAGTCACATATGTCACAAATCTTAAAACAGGCATACAATATCGCTGGGATGGCGATGAATGGCTATTAAGTATTGAGGGACTGTATCCAGGAGGGACCTGGCGAATCGCTCTCAACGGCTAATTATTTTTATGAACAAGATAATTTGCAGTGGAACCCTGTTCTACAGTTTGAAAACACAGCGATTTTTGCTACTACATCGTACTAAAGGTAAGACTAAGAACTTATGGGGATTAGTTGGAGGCACAGGCGAAGGTAAAGAAACGCCATGGGAAGTACTAAAGCGGGAAATAAAAGAAGAAGTAGGATTCAATCCTAAAATTGAAAAGACTATACCTTTAGAAACATTTATATCAACTGATCATCAATTTCAATTCCATACATATTTGTGTGCAGTCAAAGAAGAGTTTATGCCTTTACTAAATGGAGAACATGATGGTTATGCATGGGTCAAAAGCGGAAGTTGGCCAAAGCCTTTGCATCACGGTTTACGTAATACACTGCAAAGTAAAATTAATCAAAGTAAATTAGAAACAGTAACTAAAGTTCTAAATTTACTTGACAAAGAATAGATAGTAAGTTATTATAAGTTATGAAAGTCTTAGTATTCGGCGATGTTATTGTAGACAAATATGTTTATGGCACTAGTTCAAGAATTAGTCCTGAGGCGCCAGTACCAATTGTTAATATTGATAGAGTTTCGACCTCTTTGGGAGGTGCTGGACTTGTATTAGAAAATTTAAAAAATTTAGATATAGATGCAACACTTGTTCATAACAATCAAAATAGAAGTACTAAAACAAGAATAATATCAGATGGACATTATATTACTAGATTAGATGAAGATGAACATGCTGATGCAGATGCTGTTTTACAACAAGTATTACAAAGTGATTTTGCACCATACGACTATGTTATTCTAAGTGATTATAACAAAGGTTCATTAGATCATACACAAAAAATAATAAATCATATAAACAAATTTGGTTGTAAAATAATTGTTGATCCTAAACGTAATGCATCTGAATATAAAGGTGCATGGCTAGTAAAACCAAACTATAACGAATTTTACAAGTTTGGATTTGACAAATGGCAAGGAAATATTATTACCACTAATGCAGGGAAAGAGGTAATTGCTAATATTGACGGAGAAAATTATAATATACCTGTTGAGAATGTAGAAGTAGCAGATGTAACAGGTGCAGGAGATTGTTTTATAGCAGGATTTGTATTCGGATTAACAAAAGGATACAGTTATAAAAAATGCTTAGAAATCGCTATAAAAGGTTCAACTGAAAGTGTTAGACATAGTGGTACTTACAAATTAAAAAAAGAAGATCTTGAAAGCACAGTCGTTTTTACAAATGGTTGTTTTGATATTCTACATACAGGACATTTTGAATTATTAAAAGCCGCAAAAGAAAAAGGTGATAAACTTATTGTAGGATTAAATGATGACAGTAGTGTAAGAAGACTAAAAGGAGATAATCGTCCAATTAATCCTGTAGAAACACGTAAGAAACAATTAGAAATACTATCTTGGGTAGATGAAGTTATTGTATTCAGTGAAGACACACCTTATAACTTAATTAAATCACTTAAACCTAATTTGATTGTAAAGGGTGGAGATTATAAAGTAAATGAAGTAGTAGGACATGACTTAACTAGTGTATACATTGTGCCTACTGTTGAAGATTTTTCAACAACAAGTATACTTGAGAAGATAAATGAGTGATAGTTTAAAAATATTAATTACAGGCGCGGATGGATTTATCGGCAAAAATTTAAAAGAATATCTTATGAGTAAAGGGCATGGGATTGCTGAATATGAATACATTGAAAATGTTGTCCCTGATTGTAGCCAGTTTGATAAAGTAATACACATGGGTGCAATATCAAGCACAACCGAACGTGATGTAGAAAAAGTTCTAAAACAAAATTTAGATTTCAGTCATAGATTACTGCAAGTTTGTGACATGCAAGGTGTTGATTTAATTTATGCATCAAGTGCAAGTGTATACGGAGACGGTCAAAATTTTAATGAAGATGCTCCTAAACAACCGCAAAGTCCTTATTCGTGGTCAAAATATTTGTTTGATAGAAGCATTGAAATGTTGTCTTGGGATGACTACAAATGTAATATAAAAGGACTAAGATTCTTTAATGTATATGGAGAACATGAAGAACACAAAGGTGATCAAATGAGTGTGTTTCATAAATTTGCCAAACAAGCAAAAGAAACAGGCTCAGTACACCCATTTGTAGGAAGTAGTGATTATTTAAGAGACTTTATATACATAGGAGATGTATGCCAAATTATTGAAAAAATGATGCATATAGACGAAATGGGTATTTGGAATGTAGGCACAGGTGAAACAACAAGTTTTACAACCATTGCACATAGTATTGCAAAAAAATATAATGCAAAAGTAGAACCTATACCAATGCCTGAAAATTTAATTGGACAATATCAAAAATATACTTGTAGTGATAATACAAAATTACTAAAAACAATAGGTAAGTTTAAATTTACCAAACCGGAGGAATGGATAGAAACATGGAAAGACTAGAAGGTAAAGTAGATAAAGGTTGGGGGTTCGAATTAATTTGGGCCACTAATGATTTATACTGCGGTAAAATGATGGTGTTTACTAAAAAAGGAAATAAATTTAGTATGCATTTCCACAAAGAAAAAGACGAGAGTTGGTTTGTAAATGAAGGTAGTTTTATTGTACGTTGGATCGATACTAAAACAGCCACACTATTCAGTCAAACACTTACACAAGGAATGACATGGCGCAACAAACCTTTGTTGCCACATCAATTAGAAGCATTAGAGGATAACAGTAGTATTACAGAAGTTAGCACTGCTGATAGTGTAGAAGATAATTATAGGCTTATTCCAGGAGATAGCCAAGCCGGATTGTTGGATGAAATAAAAGGAAAAGTAGCAGATGAACAACCCAAAGATAGTATGGAGTGATGATGTCAACATCGACATGTATAAACCAGATTACATTGCACCTAAGTGTGTAGTTGGTTTAGACAGAGACGGTGTAATTAATAAAGACATTAATGATTACGTATATAAAGTAGAAGATTGGGAATTTGAAGATGGTAGTTTAGAAGCAATCGTTAAATTACGGAAGTTAGGGCATAAAATTGTTATTATCACCAACCAAGGCGGAATTGAAAAAGGTATTTACAAACAAGAAGATGTAGAAAAATTACACGAACATATGTTTCAGCAGTTAGGGATAGCAGGATGTCCTAGCATAGATGGATTATATTATAGTGCAAGTAGTTCAAAAAAAGATATGTTTGCTAAACCTAATACAGGAATGTTTAAGCGTTGTGAACAAGAAGTAAAACATGTAAAATTTAATAAAGGATATTTTGTTGGAGATAAAATATCGGACCTAAAAGCCGCAATTAAAATAGGGGCAAAACCTATATTAGTTCGCACAGGATACGGCAAAGAAACAGAAGAATTAATAAACAAAAGATTTACATATAGAAATTTAAGAAAAGCAACAAGAATATTTGACAATCTTGCGGCTTTTGTTAATATGCTAGATGAATAATTACGCCTGAGCCTCAGACCATCTTAGAATAATATTTGCATTAACATCAGTACCTGCTGTTTTGTAAACATTAATTGCTAATACATCAGGGCCATTTGGAAACGTACCTCTACCACCAAGTGTAGTATTTGTAAGTTCTTTCAATTGTCCTAAGTCTAGTGATGCACGTTCGCCTGGCTGTGCAATAAATGATAGAACTGTTTCACCTGGTTGTCCATAAGGAGGTGAACTAAATTCTAGTGTAATGGTACCTGAACCTGCAACTAGATCTCCACTTGCAGGATTATTAAATTCAATCAAGTAATATTCAGTACCAGCAAAATCTTCTAAACTAATACTATTAATAACAGTGTTTGCAGGCCAACTTGGTGATGAACTTGTTGAACTTACTGGTGTGCCATCTCTACCACCGCTTGCTTCCCAACTTGCTTTAGTAATATATGCAAAGTTTGCATCTGTTAGTGTACCATGCGATGTTATAGTCATTGCATTTGAAGTATTTGCATTAATATTACCACTTAGTGTCTGTGATAAGTTAAAGTAACCGTAGTTAGAACTTGGTGAAATATATCCCCCGTCAATTCTTGAATTGGCTCTAATGTTATTTCCAGAAATACCTCTACCTAAAACTACTGCTAAAGAATCTGTACCAAATGTTGATCTATAATCAGAAGCACTTACATACAATCTTCTGTTATTATTTCTTGATCTATATAGTCCAGAATCAAGGACAGCATTAATACCTGCTTGTGCAGTAATATTTGTTGTAGTAGTTGTAGCACCTGTTGACCACGTTATACCACCACCTGATGCAATCTGTGCAAAACTTGGTTGTCCACCTTGTGCAAGTCCACTTAATCCTGTCCAACTAATCAATGCTGGGTTAGTAGGATAGTTTTGTGGATTCAAAATACCTTCAATAACAATAGCACCTGTATTGTTTGATTCTGATGTAACTTCTAATGAACTCAATAGCAACTGTGCTCTATTAAGCAATTCTCTATCACCTAAATCTCCAATAATAGCATTTGACACACTAGGTGCTAGTCTTATCATAAATGCTGTTTGTCTTACGTTTGTAACTGTAAGTGCTTGTTCTGTGTAAGAGAAAATGTAACCACGATCTTCATCAAAGCCACCATCTGTTATAAATGCTGATCCCCAGTGTGATATTAGAGGCGTTGTTGTGTTGCTGATTAGAATAACACCAGTTCTAGCATCATGTGCCGCGGCAGTTCCTGCTGTATAACTACGTGCCGCACCTGCTTGGAAGTTAGTCAAAGTTGCTTGTCTTGTACATCCTGTAAGAGAATTGGTTGCATAATCTGTGCCAGTGAAACTTATAAGTTCGTTATCAATATAAACTGTACCTGAGGTTGGAAAGAAGTCAACTGTTTCTAAAGGAATAGACGTTTGTGTTGCATCAATACCACTTGCTAGTTTACCATTTTGACCTTCGTTAGTTATTTCATAACGCACAGGTAAGTTACCTGAACGCATGTATGCTTCAGTGTTTACATTTGAATTTCTAATTCTATGTCCGTATACAAAGTTACCATCTGCACCACGCACCATATAGTCAATAAAACCAGCACCATACCATGAATATTCAATTCCTATCATCTGCATTTTAGCAGGATCAAAATTATAACCACTTGGACCAGTGCCGTCCATTCTATCTAAGTTCCAGTCTTGTTGTCTAACTTTTTTATCTGAAACCAAACATACTTTTGTACCTACTGCTGTGCTTACTCCCCTATAATCTGGTGTAACAGTCATTTGTGTTTGAGTAGCAACGCCACTAACAACATGAGTCATACCACGTATAACAATTCTATCACCTGCTTTTAATTGATCTCTAAACCTTGTGTTAGTTCCAGTTACAGTATTTGTATCTGGTGCTATAGATGCTGTGCCTGATATTTGTTTTGTTGAAGTACGTTGACAACAAAGTAAATTTGTTCCATCATATTCCCAATAAATTCCATTTTGATCATCAAACACTCCAGAACGCACTGTTGCACCATGCCATTGATATGTTGACATCTGTGCGCCGAAACTTAACACCGCAGTGGTTCCACCGAGCCTATTAAGCGTATTTGTAACTTCAAAAGTACGTTCGTCTATAACATCATTTACAGTATATGTTCCATTGTATCCTACAGTTTCAATTCCGATTAATTTTATTCTTGATCCAATTTGTAGCCCGTGATCATTATCATCACAAGTTACAGTAATTGTTGCACCTATTTCAACACCACTTGCTGTAACACTTCTTAGGTCATAACTTGGAGCAAATAATGCACCTGTGGTATACATAATACCTTTACCTGATTGATATCTAATATATTTTTTACTTTGACGTATTGCTTGTGCGCCGTGTTGTGGACCGCCTGTACCTAATTGTACACCACCATCAAATGGTCTGTGTATAAAGAATGAATCTGGTCTTGGATAAACAGTTCCTTGTATATTATCACTTGCCGCATCGATAGCACCTGCCGCTCTAGCAGTAAATGTTAGAGAAGTTGGACTTGGTATAGATGTTGCAATAAATGAGCCTGCCGCTAAATCATGATTATTAACACCATCATCTGAGTCAACTGTTGTAATAAATGTATCACCTGGGACTAGTCCATGTGCTGAATCAAAATTAATTTTAAGTGTAGCCAATGCACTAAATGAAATATCTAATGTTGTTGCCAATTGAGCAGTAGTTGGTGTGTCTATGGTAACAGTACTATACAAATCAAGTGAAGTACCTGCAAAAGCATCACCTGTTGCTGTAAATGTTAGAACTGAACCTGCACTATCAACCGTGTCTACAACAATTTGTACATCATGTATACCACCTTGACCGCCTAGATTTTCACCACCAATTTTTATTTTATCACTTACTTGATAGTTACTACCACCTTGGTTCAAACTAAATGTGTAATCACCTATTGTACTATCTGCATTAGTACCGTCTCTTAAAATATCTAAACTTAACCCATTACCTGTTGAACTTGCTACGTTAGCAGTAACATTTGAAAAACTTGCAACATCTGTACTTGCACTACCTGAGTCTGTTACTGTAAGTATGCCTCCTGATGCATTAACACTTGCAATAGTAATTTCTAAATCATTTGTAGGTGTTGCACCTGCTAATAAATTACCTGTAACTTTAAATTTTTGCCCTGTGTAATATTCTTGACCTGCTTGTGCTATACTTGTTGTATAAGATCCACCTGATAATGCTACGTTGAACGTTGCACCATTACCTACAATAATAGCGGCTGATGTACTTGCTAATAATCCTGTATTTGCCGCAGTACCACTTGCTTGAATTACTGATATGTCTCCACTACCACCTACTGAATCTACTGTGATTGTTAAATCATTTGTCGGTGATGAACCACCTAAAGCAGTTCCTGAAATAACAATAGTTTCAGTTGCAACATAGTTTGATCCTGGATTATTAACAGACGCGGTGTATGTCGTTCCATCTCTGGAAACATCAAATGTAGCGTTTGTACCACTTAGACTTGCTGATCCTGTAACTTCATTATAAGTTTGTTGACCGTTTGGTGCTGTTCCAGTTGTGGCAAAGTTTGTTATACCACCTGATCCGTCTACGCTTGTAATTTCAATAATTGCATCGTGAGTAATATCTACTCCTCCTACAAAAGAACTACCGTTTACTTTTAGCCTATCTGCTACTGCATATCCAGAAGTTGATTTTATTGCTGTACCTGTAGCATTTACAGTTAAGATTCCCCCTGCTGTGAGAGTAGAATCATTATTAACATCAGTTATTGTAATTGTTAAATCATTATCTGGACTTGCACCACCTAATTGGTTACCTGGGATACTTATTGTTTGGTTTGGTGCATAATTATCACCTGCTGTGTTAACTGTTACTCCATAAGTTTCTGTAAGTCCATTAATTACAATATCAAAATCTGCTCCACTACCAACTAAATTTACTCCATTTGCAATGCCGTTATAAGAATGACTATCTACTGCTGTTCCTGATGTAGTAAAAGTCAAAATTTCTCCACCTGTATCAACAGTATCTATTGTAATTGTTATATCGTTTGCAGGACTCAATCCACCAACTTGAGTACCTAACACTGTAACAGTATCATTAACCTGAAATCCTGTACCAGTTACTGTAAATGTTGGTATGTATGTTGTTCCGTTGGTTCCTACATTAACACTTGCACCAATACCATTATTATTTGTACTATATGTTACATTAACATAATTGTTAGACGCCGGCGCACCGTTACCAGTTACGCTTGCTCCTGTAGGAAATCCGTTACTATCTACACTGGTAATTGTTACTTGTGCATCGTTATTTGGTGTTGTACCACCTAAACTTGTACCTGCTACATTAATAACATCGTAAACACTATATCCTGTAACGCCTGCTTCTGCAGGATCAATTGCAACAGAATATGTACCATTTAATATTGTAAAGTCAAGCAATACACCTGTACCTTGACCACCGCTAATAGTACCTGTTTGTTGATCGAAACTTGGATTTTGTAGTGTTACATTATTGAATACATTATTTGTATATCCTATGTTCCATAAGCCGCCATTACCATTACCGTTAAGATATTCACCTGTAACATTGGAAAAACTTCCTGTGCCATTAAATGCAGTACCGCTTACAGAAGTAGTTAAAATTTCTCCTCCTGTATCTACAGTAAGTACAGTAATTGTTAAATCATTTGTAGGTGTAACACCACCTAAAAATTCACCTTGAATAACTAACACATCATTTGGTTCATAATCTTGACCTGAATTAACAATAGCATCTATAGTGTAACTTCCAGCCGCTCTGCTTACATCAAATGTAGCACCAAAACCTAAACTAACAACATTTTGTCCTTCTACTGCTGTATAATTTACGTAGTTACCTTTAACATCATTTGTTGTTGCATCACTAAATGTAATTGTATTTCCTACAACTGTATTAACAAGTGTCGCAGTTCCGTCACCTTTGTCTGCCGCCATATTTTGTTGAATGCCACTTGTTGATTGTACATCAATCTGTGTTGTGCCTGGACCGTAGTCATCTGTTACAACCGGAGTAACCATTACTCCACCAGTACCTACTTTACCTGTGACTTGCGTTCCTAAAGCAATACCTGATGATGCTGATAATGGTGCACCAATTTCTGGTGCATTTCCTACTGTCACTGTAAAAGGTATAACATCTTCGCCTGATCCAACAGTTAGTGCTGGTCTAATTGTACCTGCTGAACCGTTACTTTCAACACTAAAGGATGGTACACCAATACTTGCACCTGTATAAAATCCTGCTTGTCGCAGTTGTGTTGCTTCGGCTTCTATGTTTACATTTCCACTTGTACCAACTTTTGCCTTTGCATAGTATTGGAAACTAATTGCATTAGGTACTGAAATAATTATAAATGCACCTTCTGCTCTACTATATCCTTGCACATCTTGTTTCAGTCCTTTTATTGTTACTGCATCACCAAGTTCAAATCCATGAGCACCTGCTGTAGTTACTGTAATTAATGAACTACCAACTCCTGCTGTGCCTGCACTACTATCTGAAACTATTGCTGTTACACTTGTTTCTGTGCCTGGTACTTCATAAACTGAAGGATAACCACGCATTGTTGCAATAGCACTCCACTTAGTAGGCTGAAGACCGTATTCAAAGTCAGCATCAAGCATTGACATAGGTTCAGCAGTTCTATTTCTTTCAATAGCATCAGTACCGAACTCATATGGTCTTACAATTAATTCATCTGTGTCAACATAAATTTGCAACTTGTCTTGTGCAAGCATACTTGAAGTATTCTTGTTTAGATAAACTCTTGTTATAGCATCTGTTGTTTGTAGATATTTTGGAAAATCTTCATCTTCTGTATATGAATAGTCATTTGTACTTACAAATGATGTAGCAAGTTCTGTCAACCCACCACTGTTTGTATCATTGAATGCATATATAACTTCGTTGCTATCTGTATTTGTAATTAATAAAATATCACTGGAATCATAATTACCTGGAAATTTAATGTATCCTGCACCAGTGTCAACAAATGCTGGTCTTGCACTTAATCCGCCTTCAATTGTTGTGACAACCAAACTACCTAAATCTGTAATTGGAGTATCTGCACCTGCTTCTGCATCTGCTCCTGTAATTGTTTGTGTTGTTGCTGTTTGTTCATTTGGATAAGTTGTTTTGTTAAACACGTAATCTCTAATAAGTTCTGTCACCCAAGAGTGAGTATCTGTTTCAGGATATCTTGTTCCATCAATCTGTGCAACATCACCTTCCCAATACTTACTTGCATAATCATATGTTTTGTAGTTACCACCATACCTTAGATCAAATAAGTAAGAATTTATAATTAATCCTGTATCTCTTTCGCACTTTGCCTGATTAAATGTATAATTGTAAAAAGCATTAATATTTGTAGCAACACTAGTTTTATTATTTTCAAAATCTGTTGCGGCTGATTGGCCTTGTGCAGGCTCATCACTAAAGTTTGGATAAACTGTTGCTGGCAAACTTGAAACTGTTCCGTTTGCAACTACCGTTTGTGTGTTTAAAATATGTGTTTTACATCTATCACCTAATACTGTATTTGCACTTGTACCACTTGTATCTTGTGTTAAAGAATTTCCTGTTGTACGAGTTACTGTAGCACCTTCAACAACTTGTTTGATTACTGTAGCAAGTCTTGTTAAACCATCACTCAATAATGATCTATTTGCAGGTGCAGTGTTTACATAAATTTCTTCATTACATGTCTTTGTTAAATTATTTGCTGTTGTAGATACATCTTGACAAATACTATCTATTAAAATACCTAATTCAGTTTCAAAAGTTGCCGCTGTAGTAACAGTATTGCCAGGAGTGTCTGCATCCATAAATGCTTTTGTTTCAGCAATCATAAATGCTCTATTGTTTTTCATTCTAGAAACAGCATAACCAATATTAACTTCTACTTCATTTGTACGCTCAGAAGTAACTAATGCACTTGCGTTTGCCCAGCCGTTGGTTGCAATATCTATTATTTCATCAACAGCAGTTTCCATTGCTGTTTGGTAAGTTCCTGTGACATTGCTTAGAGCCGCAAGTCCAGTTTTTAATCTTTGTATTGTTCTTTTGCGAACAGTTTTTTGATTTATTCCTTTTTGACTTTCTATATATCCCCATAGTCTTTGAGTAGCAGTAGTACCTAGTACCATTTCTTGTTCTAAGTCGTCAATCAAAGAAATTAGATCTGCTTGGAAGGCTGTAGCATCACTTACACGATTAGTAATAAACTGTCCTGTTTCTGCTTGTATAAATGCTTTGTTTGCAGTAAGAAGTGCATAAGCGTTTGGATATAGGTTGTCTGTATAACCTATTCCTGGTTTAAATTTATAATTATTAATCTTTTTCTTTGCCATTAATTATACCCCAAGTGCAATCGCTAATGCTGTTGATGTGTTATCTACATACTTCTTATTACTTATGCCATTTGCTGTTGTTGGTTGATTAGCAACGGTTCCAGAAGTAAATGCTCCTGTTGATGCTGTAGTTGCACCAATAGGTGTGTTATTGATTGTTGTGTTTACTACTGCTACATCTGATCCATTACTATCAATTTTTCCTATAATAGCATCATTTATAACAAAATCTAATTTGTTTCCAGCACGTAAAACAATATTTGTTCCTGCATTAAATTCAGCAACACCTAATCCGTTTACACTTAACGAATCTCCTGTTAATTTTCCTTGTACTGCTAAGTCTCCAGTAACTGTGCCATTACCGTTTAATGTTAGTGCTGTTGCTGTAACTGCCTGTAAACTTGTTGTACCAGTTGCAGTGAGATTAGCAAATGTTGCATCTATTGCAACTGGATTGGTTATGTTTATAACACCTCTTATACTACCTGTAGAATTACCATAATACAAAGTATCTGGCGCATTTGTTGGAACAGTGAATACTACTTTGCCTGTTGATTTACCTTGTGCCGCGGCACCTGAAGTTGTTGTGCCATCATCTGCTTGATGTTGTATACCATCGTTATATCTTACTAAACCTGTTGAATCTAAAATATTAAATGAAATTGGTGCTGATGATAAATCAAGTGTAAAACTGTATTCTTGTCCACGCACAAACGCAAGTGTAGGATTATCCCCGCTACCTACAATAACTGTGTTGCTTGCAACTCTAAAATTTCCATTAACTTCAGAAACAGTGAAATCGCCTGATGCACTTCCTCCACCGCCTGCTCCTGCCGCATTAATAGATGTTGCAGTAATATTTCCTAATCTATCTACAGTAAATCCAGGACTCTTAAACCCAAATTCTGATTCAAATTGACGTTCTTCTACGGCCACTTTAGCACTCCAGTTTTATATATTTATCTAACAATGATTTAGGTATGACTCTTAAAATATGTAGCACTAAACGATGCTTTACAGCCCTTTTGTGCATCAGTTTTAGGACTTAACATAAGTTCAACATAAGAATTAGTAACTTGAGCAGTTACATTTACCAAATCAGTAGTTGTGCTTGCTCTACCGTACACCACTACGCTTGCTTCATTTGGTGAAGCCGTCAATAAACATTTTATAATTTCTTTTTTATCTCTACCAAGTTCGATGCTAATTGTGTATTCAGCACTAGCAAAATCACCTTGATGCCATCTATCTAAAGATAAAGAACTTTCTACTGCTTGCCAAGTACTGCCGTAAGAAAAATGACTGTCGTAGACATTTATAGTACCACGCAAACCTTTTTTTAAGTATTTTAGTATATCCATAATGATTCAAACTCGCTTTATAGTATTTATCGGAGTTTGATAAAAGGCGACTATGCGTTTTTAACTGTGATTAACTTGTTAAATTCAGGAAGATATAGGTATTCTATATCACTATTTTGTAGGGTCCAAATAGCATCTTCAAGTGTTTCAACAAGTGGTTCACCGCCTAGGTTAAAACTAGTATTGAAAATAATTGGGCAACCTGTCTGATTTTTGAATTCAGTTATAAGATCATAATAGTGTTTATTTTGTTCTCTAGTAACTGTCTGTATTCTACATGTTCCGTCTACGTGTATTATAGCAGGAATTTTTTCTTCTACACCAGGCTTGCAGTTTACAGCATACATCATGCTAGGACTATCTTCCATACCACGTAGATCAAACCAATCATGCACATCATCTTGTAAGATAGTTCCAGCAAATGGTCTAAAATATTCTCTGTGTTTAACTTTATTAACATGATCTTTGCCATCAGGATCTGTTGGATCATATAATACACTTCTATTACCTAATGCTCTAGGACCGTTTTCACTTTGTCCTTGGAATATAGTTACAATATTTCTTTCAGTAATTAATTTAACTACGTCTTTATGAGTTGCATCTGTTAATTCTACACCTGCTTCTTCTGCTTTTGTTACAATATCTTCTTTTGTATAATTGTTATGAGGTCCAAGATATAATGTTTGTGTCTGACGTTTTTCTGTTTCATCTTCTAAGCCATACCAAAACATCATAGCGGCACCCATTGCTGTACCAGCATCATTACTTACAGGTTCAACGTAAATTTTAATACCGTCATCTTTTAATTGTTCTAGATAGTGATAGTTTGCAACACAATTTAATCCATACCCGCCACTAATGACTACATTCTTTTTGCCTGTCAAATCAACTGCATCTTTTATTAATTGGGTAACTTTTTCTTGTGTTTCAGTTTGTACAGCGTATGCAATATCACGTCTACTTTGTAGTAAAGTAAGATCAGCATCAGGAGAATCTCCTACTTCTGATAATTCTTTGTAAAGTCCAGCGTTAATTAATGCGCCATTAGGATAATTTGGTATAACAATATTCCTATTTGTTAACGGATAGTCTGCACCTTCTTCAAATAATTTTGGAAATTTATCGTTTGGTTTACCATAAGGAAATAGTCCCATAGTTTTACCTGCTTCTATACTCTGCCAACCACAATACATAGTTGCGGCTTCGTATGCTTTAACTATTCCTGCTCTGTCACTTACAACTGCTGAGTGTGTTCGTCCATTTTCTCCAAATTGTGTGCTATCCATTTGAACTATACCACCTTGTATTGGATCTCTTGTACCATAAACTTTATGTAATGTGTTAAAAGTTGCTGGATAATCACAATCAATAATACTTTCTACTTCCCAACTCATTACCTGTTCATTGTTTACACCAATAGGAACAAATGTACCTGCGCCGTCAACAATTACACTTACTGCACTATCAAATCCTGAACGATAAAAAGCACAAGCACTGTGTAATTTATGATGCATAAATGCAAGATCAATAACTTGAGGATGTTCATAAGTTTGTGCATTTTTCTTTTTGTCAATCAAACCTAACTTACGTGCTAAACCTGTGTAAACATCATCTCCGCTATAATCAATTCTACCTGCTGTTTCAAGTAATTTTTGTGTATGGGCAACAACAAGATAATCTAATTTATCTGTGTATTCAAGTATTTTAACCATACTAGCGAATGGACCGCCATCGTATTTTTGTCTGCTAAGGCGTTCTTCTTCAACAGCAAATACTACTTCGCCGTCTTTTAATAAACATACGCCTGCATTATGTCCTCTTGCTATACCTGCTATCCAAACTGGCTTGCTCATAATTTAAAATCCTCTGTAATAATTATTACGATCACTTATTTTATCTTCTATATTTTCACAAAACACATCAAAATCTTTATGACATGTCTCATACAATTTGTTAATAGTATCTATCCAATAATTTGTTTTTTTGGTTTGTTTTTGGCTTATGCCTAAACTAGGTAAAACATGTTTGTCTAAATAATCTTTATGTTGTTGTATTGTTGGATGCCTATCTATAGCAAACACTGCTTGATCTTGCATAGATTTAAATTTATACGGCTTCAATTCGTGATTCCAAGCAAATGTTCCTACTGGCATAATCCATTTTGTTTCATCATCAAATATTTTTTTATATACTTTTAAACTAGGCTGGCTTTCCCAAACATTAATATCCGAAGTTTGTTCTCCATGTTCTCCATCAGGGTAATCACTATTCATTTTATTAATATATCCCATACTTGTCATTCGCCAATTACATCCTATACCGTTTAAAAATTCTTGTGTTAATAGTATGTTATTGAATGTATGCATTATATAACTAGTTTCAGACCAAAAAGTTTTTATCCACTTTTCATCAAATATTTCTTGGTTAATATAGTTAAACAAACTTCCTGAAGTTTTCCAACCTGCATTGTCTTGATGTCTGGTATCAGTTGCATGCCAGTCATGTCTTAAATGACTAGTCCACTGTATTACAACTGTATCATCTTTTGTTAATTTGTTTTTTGCGTGGATTTCTGCAACACGTTCTGCTATTGCTCTGTTGCCTAATCCTGGAAATGCCCAATTTTCGTATTCATCAAATTCTAAGCCTAACATGTCTGCCCAAGTAGGCCATGCGTAATTGCTAAACGAACATCCTAAAACATATAGTCGGGTCATTCTTCTTTAGGTTCATCTGTTTTTTCGTTGTCTGGATCGATTTCGCCTTTTATTACACCAATAATATAATCTTGGATAGCATCGTCCATTTGCATAAGTTTTTCATTGTGTCTATTAACAGTTTCGTCTACTGTAATCCTAATAGGATCATATAATCTATCACTCATTCCAAGGTCTACAATTTTAATTCCTTCTTGCTTAGGATAACTTACGTTTATAGGAAAAGTTGCACCTATTACTGCTGTAGTAGGCGTATCAACAGCGTATGCTAAATGCTGTCCGACACTATCACAACCTAAAAAATGATCACAATACTTTATCATACCTGCCCACTGACGTAATGAAAGTCCTTCTGGCATGGCTACTTCATGTTTTAACCCTTCGCCTTTCAGTTCCATTTTCATTTCGCTCATCATAACAAGAGCATAATCTTTTTCTAATTTTTTTAGTATAGATTTTAAATCTTTAAATTCAAAACTACGTCCAGTAGTATCTATTGGAGTATCGTCTAGTAGTTCTATTCCTCTACCAAACGGTTGAATACAAATAACTTTATCTTTTTTAATTTTTTCTTTTACTTCATTTACTAATTTACGACCAACAAGAAGTTCGTCTTTGCTAAAATGTATAGCAGGTTTGTTTAATTTCCTTACACCTTTATTATTAAAAATTATATCAAATGCTTGCGATAGGCTACATTTTTGATTGTAATATTCCCACACTTGGTACGGTTCAGGATTAACAACTTGTCTATGTTTTATAATATCGTCAAACAAGTTTTTGTGCCAAGGATCGTATGCACGTTTATGTAATGTTGGATGACCTTTAAACATGTCAGTGCCACCTTCACATACTATTACAAAGTCTTTATCACCTGATTCTTCTGCATATAACTCAAGTGCAGGTATTGAACATAGCATACGGCCTGCGCCACCGTTTAGAAAAAATGCTTTACTTCTAGTCATCTATAATGTATCTCCATAAAAAAAATCGGACTCAACAATAGTTATTAAAATTACTGTTGAATCCGATTAAGATTGGATATAGAAATTTAGGTTTTTATTGATCCGCTGGATCTACATACATTGGTAATACTGTATCTGGATAAGGAATTTTCCAATGATTAATATCTGCATATTTTGTTGGAATAGACTCTAACCATGTAGCATGATCACCTAATGTTTTCTTTTCGGCATCTGTTAAGTTATTGTGTGCGTCACCGTCTGATGATAATGCACGTCTAATACCTGCCGCCATGTCTGCCCATGTAGCCAAAGTATCTGCTCTTGAATTATTATGCTCACGTAATACCGGATTTCTCCATGTTTTTGTTTCATGATTGTATAATAGGCTGTCACCCACATAAATGTGTGCTAACATACCTGTTGTACCTTCATAAACATGTGTCCATGTGTATTTGTCACCGTCTGCATCAGTAATTTCTTCTGAATAATCTGCTACATCTGGGTGTGTGTATTCATCTGTAATAAATGCACAACGCATAGCCATTTCGTCGCTTTCGTTAGCATCCATTACGATGTAATCATATTCATCTGGCTCGTAACCAGTTGCATCTAACGCTGGATCGTCTGCTGACGAATCACTGCGTCCTGCTTCTCTAACTTGGTCGTCGTCTTTATCGACCTGTGCTAAGATCCATCTTGGACCTATATACGTACATTCAAACGTATTACCTTTTGTAGTGGCCGTTTTATACGGCTCATCTGCATAGGTTACTGTAAAAGTTTTGTTCATTTCTATATCTCCATTACTGTTTATTTATGACGATTCTACGTATTTGATTCTAATTAAGGCATCACCGCCTGCCCAGCCATTATCTCTAACACCTGAACATGGAGTAGCCGCTGGACCACCTGATCCATGTGGCACAAACATTGAACAACCCTGCGTATCATAACAACCACATGCTCGAACACCGTTCCAACATTGTGACCAATATGTACCACCGCCTGGCATTCTTGACATAGAATTTAGTGCCGACTGATATCCATTAAGTGCTTGTCCAGACCATCTGCCGTGACCGTTATCATCATCTAAACTATATGATGCAACACCGCCACACTCACTAAACATGCCTGGTGGTAATGCAGTGTGGTGAATAGTTGAACAATTACAGTTTGGATAGCAATGCCAAAATGTAACACAACTGTTTACACCGCCTCTGTTAATATCTCCACCGTATGCAACGTTTTTCCAACTGTTATTACATGCATTACAAATGATACCGCAGTATCCATTGTAAGATGTACCGCACCAGTTATTTGCCATAAAACAACATCTTCGTGCAGTTCCTGTTGTACACCAACTTGCTCCTGACCAACCGCCCTGAGCACACATACACCCGTTGTTTCCACTATTACCTGTCCAGCAAACTCTGCCTGATTCTGAACAGCCTCTATGACAGAGACTACCATTTCGACAACTTTTGCCTGCGTGTCCACATATGTAACAACCTGATGATACTGTAATTTCTTTTCTTGCGTATGCGCCTGAGTTACCTGATATTGTTGCCGAACAACAACACATTCTCGAACCGCCTCCGCCTGCTCCCCATACTTCTAACGTAACTGCTCCAGTTCCTGGGGAGATCCAACAGAAACAACCTGGATAAGTTGAATATGTAGCAATGTTAGAGTAAGACCAAATCTTGCCTTTTTCTAAATTGTCCTCTGTGAACGGGGACGCTCTGCTTGCTAATAATGCTTTTAATCCTGGCATATTCTACTCCTGTTCCTAACTTTCTATAAACTTAATTCTAATTGCACCCATACCGCCACGTGTTGCGTGATCTCTCACACCTGGACAAGGTTGAGGTCCTGGACCACCTGTTCCATATGGCATTGTACTTTGACAACCGTTTGTATTGTAACAACCACAACTAGTATCATTTTGGTAACATGCTTTCCATGTTAATCCTTGACCTGGTGATCTACCTGTTCCGTTAATTGCGGCAGTTGCTTCAAACTGTCCCATACCTGACCAACGTGAGTGTGCTGAGTCATCTGACATACCGTACTGTACAACACCGCCACACTCTGAAATCATTCCTGGAGGAAATGCTAACATGCCTCTAAATAAACATACACATGCCGGACGGCAACCATGAAAGCCCATACATGATATGTTTCCACATCTATTAATATCTCCACCATATGCTATAGCGTCCCATTGTCCTGTACACTGATTACATATTGTTCCACAGTTTGGTCCTGTGTTAGTATAACAAAATCCGTTTGCTCTAAAACAACAGTACATACTTGTACCTGTTGAGCAGTAACTTACTCCGCCTTTACCACCTCTAGCACACATACAACTGTTTCCTGACGCCGCTACCATACAAACCATTGTTGGTTCTGAACAGCCTCTGAAACATAATGCGTCTGAGTTACCACATGCAAAACCTGTACATCCATACAAGTAATCTGATGTAGTCATTACTTTTGTTGTTTTTGAATAAGCACCTGAGTTGCCTGGTAATCCATTACCACAACAACACATTTTTGCGCCTGATCCTCCAGCACCCCATACTTCGATTATGGCTGTACCGTTTGAACATGGGCACCAACATGTACACTTACAAAATTTGCTGTAAGTATTACCTTCAGAGAAACTATATAACCTACCTGTTTCTAAGTTATCTTCTGCTGAGGGCGGACTTTTCGCCTTAATTAATGCTTCTAATGATGCCATGTGCTTCTCCTATTATACCGAGCCAATTATCCAACCGTATGTAGATCCGCTATAAATTAATGTAACGATAGCACCACTAACATCAATTGTTAGATTTTCTGCGGCACCGTTCATTAAACTTCCGTTTCTACCAACAGTAAGATTATTGTTTGCCGCATTGTTTGAAATGTCGATAATTTGTATTGTATCGCCATCAAGTAATGAAGCGTTTGCTGGTAATGTAATAGTGTATGCTGAACTGGCTGTGTTTGCTAAAACTCTATCATTTACCGAGGCACTAAAAGTTGTACTTACTTCTCTAGTAGTAGCACCAGCAGTACCTATTGTTGTTATATATCTTCCCATGGTTTTATCCTTCTCCTATGTATTTATGCTGTAGACGTTTCAATGCCCATAGCGACTGCTGATATGTTAGCGCCTGAAGCGTAACATACAATTTTTTGTCCTGCGGCTAGTACGATACCTGTTCGTTCTAGGACACCTTTGGACAGTAATTCAGTGTCAAATTCAATGTATTCACCATTTGTTGGTGTATCCAATGCGGCAACAGCAATTCTTATTGACGTTGCCTGGTTTCCTCTGTTGCAAAGGTTAATACTTGCAACCGCATAGTTATCAGTAGGACATGTATATACTGTAGTATTTGCTCCTCCTGCTAAATCTGATGCGCCTATTCTTCCTGTTGCCATTTACTTTCTCCGTTAATTATTTAGGAACATACTTAATGCTACTGGAGCACCGTCTATTCCACCTTTAAAGTTTACTGCGTTAAGTATATTTATCCTACCGCCGTCTGTCGTTGATATTTGGTTTTGAGTAACCTCAATAACACCTGCTGTTACACTGTTTACGTTCAATGTAGCAACACCACCACCAATTTGTGATGTGATGTATGTTTTGATTGCTTTTTGTGTTGGAACAACATTATCACTATCAGCACTAAACGTACCGTCTGTGCTAAATTCAGTAATAACTGCTCCTGCACCACCAAGTGCAACACTTCCTAGTTGTAATTCGTTCAATCCTGAAATATTAAACGCTTCAACATTCAATGTTGCAATACCAGTAGCCTGCTCAACGTTAAACAGTCCACCTACTCTAAAGTTACCATCTTGGTCTGTACTTGTGTAGAACACTCTTCCGCCACCAAAATCATTAGTTTCATATTGTGGATTTGGATCTACTAAAGGTGTTCCTGGATAATTTGTATTTGCAAAGTTTCCTGTACCAATATCCAAGAAATCGTGTCCAGTTAAACGCACCTGCGAATAACGTCTACGTATTGTAATTGCATCATCGTGTGGTGGTCTTTCTGATGCTTCTAATGGTGGACTTACTTGTAATAATGCACTGTAAGGTCCTGCACCTAATAAACTTGTTATGCTAACAAGTTTGAACCATCTATTTGGTAAACTTGCAAATTCTACATTTGCTCCTTTTTGTGGAACCAAACTTAAATTATCAACTCTAATTTTTGTACCAGACTGTCTAATATCTGCAAAACCATCACCTACAACTTCTGCCGCCGCAGTAATAAATCCTGTACCTCTATTAGAGAAAGTAGGTTGTGCTAGTACACCGTTACCAATTCTAATTGAATGTGGCACCATAATTGTGTGACTTGGATCAACTATTGTCATTTGTGGTGCAACAGTATACCCGCTACCTGGTTCAATTATTTTAACTTCTACAACTTTTTCATCTGCTACTCTTGCTCTACCTCTTGCTCTTGTACCACTAGTAGGTGCTGTAAATATTACTCTAGGAGTAATATCATATGCTGTTGTTGCATCAAGTGTATTTGCAATTGATGAACCTTTAATATGTTCGAAACCTGCTGTACCATCTGACTCTTTTACAATAGTTGCAATTTTTGTTGATGCATTAAATGATGAAATTACTCCATATTGTCCTGCACCTAATCCGCTTAAAATATAAAGCATCATACCATTGTATGTGCCGGTTGGTTCAACATCAGTTGCCGCTAGTGTAATTTGTGTAGCGTTACCTGCTTGAGCATTTGATGCTATAGTTTTGAAACCTGCACCACCATATGTACTTGAGTCTTGATCAAGTTGTACTTCAAACACACCGCCGTTACGTATAACTGGTGCACTTACTGCGGCTCCGAAACCTTCACCGGTAAGTGTGTATCTTGTTGCCGCACCAATTGTTTCAACATCGAATGTTACATTAGCCGCGCCACCGCCTCCTAGTAATGAATCATTTACTGTAATTGTATCATTGATTGCGTGTCCAGTACCACCTTTAATTACTGTTACTTGAACTCCGCCAACTGAAGTTATTTCAATATCAAATTCTTGTCCTGTACCAGAACCATTACTTGCACCTGTAATACCTTTATATGTTCCCTTAACTCTAGCAGGATCATTATTGCTAATATTATCTACTGTAAGGATTGCAGTTGTTGCTTCTGTAGTATAGCCTGTACCAGCATTTGAATATTCTAGTTGTAATATTTCATTTGCACCATCTGTAACAACATTTGAAATCTGTGCTTCAAGTTGTTGGTTATCAACTTTACCTGTTACAGGACTTTCTGTAACATCAATACCTTCAGCAACTGAACCAAAGTCTCCGTATGAGTTGTTTCCGTTTGTAGCACGAATCTTACCACCGTTTTCTGCTAGGTAACCAATATGGTTGTAATATGTAAACACAGAAACAAGTTCTGATCTACCTAAGTTTGTAACCCAATAACCAATACCGTCACTTAAAATTTGTGTAAAGTCGTTTGCAACGATTGAATCATTACCACCGTTGTGTAAGTCACCATCTACTTTTAAGCCTATACATGCTGTACCAAATGTAGTAACATTTTGTACGTATGGGGATTTATTAGTAATCCAAGCATCTGTATGATCTGGTCCCCAACTTGGATCTAATGATACATAAGCACCCGAACTTGGACGTTTTGTACCATAACTATTAGCACCGCTAAGTGTACCACTTAATCCAGTTAGTGTACAGTTTCTTAAACCTGTTCCGTTACGTGCATAGAACATATCATTTAAAAAGTTACCTGATACTGAATTTACATAATATTTTCCGTTTAGTAATGTTCTATAATTACCAGTGTAAATTAAATCATGTTTAACACCATCTATATAAGCGTTTACATCTCTTGCACAAGCCGCTAGTGTATATGTGTAACTTGGATAAGTTACTGCAATATAAGCATGTACTTCTGCAATTATAAAGTCTCTGTTTGCTTCTAATACTTCAACAGCATATGTGTATCCTGTTGATGTTTCTGGGTCATTTGAACCACGCATAACTGGCTCTGAACTATCTCCACTAACACCGTTAACGCCCCAATCTATATAATCTCTAAGTTCTCTAAATAAGTTTGCTGTTGCTGTACCTGCACTTGCACTACCTGCAGGTCTTGTTGTTACCTGTGTTGCACTATTGCCTGTTGATTTTGTAATTGCAACGTTTTGTACAATATTGCTTACGACTGCTTCTATTCGCTCAATAGCCGCAATACTTTTTGGAACATCTGCCGCATTTGTTTGACTTGGTGCTGGTGTTATTCTTGTTGAACGAAGTTCGTCACCAACAATAGCAACATCTTCTGGAATAATAATTGGAAGTACTTCTTGATATTCTCCAGTTTTAACAAATATAGTTTTTTGTGCATGTAATTCTGCTGGAACATTATTAATATTTCCTGCTGTAATTGCATTTGTAATAATGTCAATCAAAGCCGCAATAGTTGTAGTTGTACCGGTTGTTGCTTCATATGCACTTAATTTTTGTTGTGTAATCGGACTTGCAACACTGTTTAATGTTTGATAATTTGCCGCTGGATCTGTTTTTGCAAGAATGTTTGGCATAATACTATCTAAGTAATTTATAGCCGCCACAGTTTGTGCTTCTTGACCACTAATATAACTTAATCCACCAGGTGTAAAATATGCTAGAGCCGATTCTCTTGATCGCACATTGCCTCCGTGACTTAAATCCCATGCAATAGCATCAATAATTATACCTGTATCTCTACGACATTTTGCTTTGTCGTATGTAAACGCTCCTGTAAATGGTGAAATAGCATTTGCAATTTGATAATCAACCCATTCTACAACTTCTGCTTGTAAAAATGATCTGTTTGCTTCTATTAAAATTCTATCATTTTGATTTACGGAACCATCTCTAATTTGTTCTGTTGCAAAACGTATAGTTTTGAAAGGTCTATCTAATGTAATACCTCTATCCGGAGTTTTTCCGTCAACCCCATTTGCTGTATCTACATAGTAAATATGATTTATTGCTCCAAAGTATGTCCACTCAGGTGCAGTTTGTGCATCATTAACTTTTAATACCTGTCCTGGTTTACCAACTGGTAGTCTTGCAGGACCTGAACCACCGTAGTAAACAATGTCACCAACTGTAGTTAAGTTTCCTGATTCTGCACCACCACTCATAAAGTTCCAAAATGCTCCGCCTGTATCGTTAGCAGGATCATTTACTCCATTACTTGAAGTGTGTGATTGTACTGCGATGTAACTGTTCACACCTTGTTGCACAGTATCACCTAAGTCATAATATGTTGCATCAGTCCAAGTGTTTCTCCAGTTTGCACCTTCATTTAATTTTTCCCAATAAGTTAAATTAGGTGGTCTTACGCCATTTGAATTTGCTATTGCAAGATAAGTGTATCCACCTACTCTAACAACATCACCTGTTCTATAATCTTGGTTTGCACTATCATCTCCATAGTCACCCCTTAGATTAAATCCAGTTGCAAATACGTCCCAGTCACTTGGATTATCTGTTGGATGTTTTTCTGTATTGTTTGTTTTTGCAACATAAGTGTATCCACCGTATGTTACAATATCACCTGGCTGGTAATCTGAATAAGGTCCCCAACTATCTTCAAATTCTAATCCTGGAACAAATTGTGCCCAGTTTGCTTCATCAGTTTTTAAATCTGCCGCAACGCTTGAAGTATGATGAGTTGTACAAATCCATAATCCACCAGAGTCTTTTACAACATCATTAACTTTGTATCTAAATGCACTTGCCCATTCACCTAAGTATTCAATACCTTTGTGAAAGTAATCCCATTTTGCTTGGTCTGCTTCAAGACCTAGTGTACCGGTTGCCGCAGAAGTATGACCTGTGTTACAAGAATAAACTTGTCCACCATATTTAACTAAGTCACCTACGGTATAACGTGTGCCAGTTGCCCAATCTGTTTTCCACATGAATCCGTCACTAATGACATCCCATGATGCTTGATTTAATTCTAATCCTGATGTAGTATTTGGCGCACTTACATGATATCCTGTACAAATATAAATTCTTGATCCATATTTTACAATATCATTTACTTTATAACGTGTGTTGATTGCCCAGTTGCCTTTATAGTCGAAGCCCTCACCGTATAAATCCCAATATGCTGAAGTACTGTCATCTCCTAGGTTACTTTCCAAACCACCAATGGCACTTGCGTCTGAAATGTGTCCTGTGTTACAAATGTAAAGTTGTCCACCATATTTTACAATATCATTTATTCTATAAACTGCACCAGTTGCCCAGTCACCTCTCCAAGTTTGACCGTCTGCAAACTGTTGCCACTTAGGTGTAGAATCGTTTAGATCTAACATAAAGTCAGTTTGAGATATGTGTCCTACTACACACATAAACGTTTTACCGCCATATCTTACTACATCATCTTTGTAGTAAGTGGTTGCTTCAGACCATTCGTCCTTCCAAATAAATCTAATTCTACCTAATTTAAATTCTGCCATTGGTTACTCCACCGTATACGTTATATTTATCATTATCACTTTTAATCCCCTAATCCTGGAAATCCTCCTGTAGCGTCAGGGCTACCTGAGACAAAGTACGCTTGTGCCGCCATATCACCGCCAACTGTTCCTGCTCCGCCTTGTATACTGACTGGAGCGTTGAATGTAATAGTTCCACCTAAAGGTTTAAAGATTTTATTACCTTCAAAACTAATATTACCAGCATTTAATCTGTTAACCTTAAGATCTGAACCACCAGATGATACTCTTGATTGTACATATTTGCCGATTGCTTTTTGAGTTGGTACAATATTATTAGAATTAGCCGCAAATGTCGGATCTGTACTAAATTCTCTAATTACAGCCCCTGTACCACCAAGCACAACTCCGCCTAATCTAAGTTCTTCTAAACCATTTAGATCAAAGAAACTAGCATTAATACTAATTGTACCCGTTGCCTGTTCAACTTCAAATAATTCACCTACTCTAAAGTTACCATCTTGGTCTGTACTTGTGTAGAAAACACGACCGCCATCATATTGTAACACTTCGTTAAACTGTTTAGGTTCTGCGTTCTCATCTGGATTGTATCCAAATACATATAATCCTGGATAATTTGTTCTTGAAAAGTTACCTGTTCCAATATCAAGGAAGTCATGACCAGTAAGTCTAATTTGACTATACTGCTGTCTAATAATTACACTTTCACCGTGTACTGGTGCTTCTTGTCTTCCTAAGTTTGGACTAATTTGCAACCTTAAATTGTAACCTCCTAGAATACCTGTCTGTTCCAAGATTTTAACAACAAAATATGTTACTCCGTCAATGCCTGTAATACTAATATTGTCTCCAGGTCCAGGAATTTTACTAACATTTTCTAGAATTAATTCATCTGCAATTTGTAATAGTTCTGCATAACCATCGCCTGCTGTGATTGATGCTTGTGATCTAAAGTATCCTGTACCTCTGTTTTGCATAGTTGGTTGCGGTAACACACCGTTTGCAACTTCTGCTATTGTTGTTACATCTGAAGAATTTTTATTGTCATGCACTACTACAGTAGGATTATCTGTATAGCCAGCACCTGGTTCATGTAAAATAAATGTTCCAATTCTGCCACTACCTACAATTGGTCTACAAAGTGCTTGTGTACCATATGTAATCTTGTCGCCATTAGATTCGCCAGAGGTTACAATAATCCATTCGCTTGTTGTTCTTGCACCTGCTACTCCTCCACGAGTTTCAAAACCTGCTCCTAATAATTTTGTTCTCCAATGATATCCGTCTCTACTAAATGCAATAACATCTGATTGAGATCCTGTATCACTTTTGACTGCACAGAATGTTCCTTGTGCATAACCTATACCTGTCCACTCTCCTGGTTCAATACTTCCTGCATACCAAGTTATACCATCATAACTAACTGCTGTTTCTGCTGTACTACTATCTGTTTTTGCAGTCATAGCAACAAATCTATCTCTACCATATGTTACTTTCGACCAAGCACTAGATGCTGGAAGAGTTACTGCTGTCCAACTTGACCCGTCATCTGTTGAATATGCCGCGTTATTACTAGGATTAGCCGCTGTACCAGCAATGGCTACAAATTTTCCGTCACCGTAAGTTACATCTGACCAGTAATCAGCATTTGGTAACGTTCCGCCTGCACCCCAACTGTTGCCGCCATCAGTAGATCTAATTGTAGCATTTGTTGCTCCGCCTGAGTCAACAAGTGTACCTACCATAAAGTTACCTTCAGTATTTTGTCCTGCCAAACCTGTAAGTGTGTTTGTTGCTGTTAGTCCACATGTTGTATCACTCCAAGTTGCACCCCCATCAGAACTATGTGAACCTGCATTATTATTTCCATCTGGATTTACCAATGATATTGTTCCGTTACCTATAGCAACAAATCCGCCTTTTGAGGATCTATCAGTATGTGACCAACCATTACCATCTGTACTAACGCTAACACCTTCAGGATGACCTGCTACCCAAATATCTTGGCTATTGTAAGTTCCCCTAACAATATCATTCCAAGCAGGTGATGTACCACCTAAACCTGTTGTTTGTATTTGGTAACTAGGTTCTGATATAACTGCTCTTGGCTCTATGTAATAACGTGCTGTATCATTTAATGTTGCCTCAATAGGTTGCCCCGTAACATGTTCCCATCCTGGTTCGCCATTTACCTCTTTTTCTACTGTAGCAATTTTACTAATAGTATTGAATCCGCTAATTCTGCCATATTGTCCTGCACCTTGACCTTCATATATAAACAATCTTTGTCCAATATAATCTGCAGGATCTGTAATATCGTCTGCTCCACTTAGTGTAAGTGAAGTTGTTGTACCAATTTGTGCTTTGTTTGCTTTGAAAGTATAACCACTACCTCCAATAAAGTTTGAATCTTCTTCTGTAACAAATACTTGTTTAACACCGCCATTTCTAAATTCATTAAATGTAGCACTAGCACCTTGACCATTTCCTGTTATTGACATTGTTGCATTAGTATATCCTTCGCCTGCGTGTGTATAAGCAACTCCGTGTATTTCATTTCTATCGCCATAAGTTTGATAAATTTGTGCTTCTTTACTTCTATTGTTTACAGTAGCAGTAATAGGAACTTCGTCAATATCATATCCTTCTGCAACACAACCATATTCTCCATAGGAATTGTTACCGTTCAATGCACGAACTTTACCGCCTGCTGTTGCCAAATAACCAATATGACAATAGTAAGTAAACACAGACACAAGTTCTGATTTACCTTCACCGTTTGCCCAATAACCAATACCATCACTTAGTATTTGTGTAAAATCGTTTGCAACAATTGATTTGTTTCCTGTGCTATGTAAATCTCCGTCAACTTTCATTCCTATACAACCTGTTCCAAACGTAGTAACGTTTTGAACGTATGGAGATTTTGTAGATATGTGTGCATATGACGCATCAGGACCTGTTGCTGGGTCTAATGAAACATAAGCACCTGCTGATGGTCTCCTTGTTAAGTTATCATTTGGATTACCAAGTGTTCCTGTTAAACCTTGTAGAGTCATGTTACGTAAACCTGATCCATTGTGCATGTAAAACATGTTGTCTAATTCATAACCATCTGCCGGCATAACAACAGTTGAACGTAATTCATCTCCTACAACAGCAACATTTGCCGGAATAACCATTGGAAGTAATTCTTTATATGCTCCAGTTGAAACAAAAACTGTAGCAGGAGTTCGCTCTGCTAAGTTACCTTGCAAAAATTGTAATGCATACTTAATTGTTTTGAAAGGCGTTGCGGCATTTGTCCCGTTTTCAGGAATATCTTCCCCTGTGGTGCTTACATACCAAACCTTGTTAATTTCAAACAAGTTTTCATATTTCAAAGTTGTATCTTCATCAACTTTTAGTAATTCACCTGCTTTTCCTATTGCTAGTCTTGCTGTGCCTAATGTGCTTCCGTCATCTTTAGTTGCGTAAGTTCTAATATCACCTCTATAACGTAATACGTTATTTGTAGCACTAGTTTCGTTATTACCCATATATTTTGTCCAGTAATAATCATTACCAGTTAGTGTATCAGTATCTATTCTTGGTCTTGATTCAAATATATTACTGTAGTGTTGTTTTTTACAAATGTAAGTTTCACTTTCATCCATTACAACTTCGCCTGGATAATATTGGAAGAATGTGCTATCTGCGCCTGTGCCTTGAGATTCTGACCATTCACCTTTCCAAGCAATACCTGTAACGAGAAGTTTCCATTTGTCACTTGTATCTGTATCAGGATCTCCTGGTTCTACATTCTCAACTGGTAAAATATTTACTAGTGCTTCGTATAAGTAACCACCTTTACGTACAACACTTCCTGGAGCATAAATGTTAGTTACGTCCCATTCACCTTTCATCTTGTATCCACGTACAAGTACTTCCCAATCTGCACCTACACCGTCTTGCTCTAAACCAAATGCACTTGGATTTGAACCAATGTTGATTTCTAAAGCAGTGTACGTATATCCTCCATATTGTACAATGTCTCCTGGTTGATAAACTGAATTAGGATCCCATATTTCTTCAAAACCTAATCCTGGTAGCCAAATTTCCCAGTCATCTTGATCGTCAAATGTGTCTGTACCACTCATTCCTCTTTTTGCAATATATAAGTTTGGACCGTAAGTTACAATATCGTTAGTTTTGTACCATTGTGTACCTGACCAATTACCTTTGTATTCTATGCCTTCAACAACTTTTTCCCATTTTGCCGCCGACGAATCATTTCCTAAATCAGTACCTATACCTTCTCTTATATCATCATTACTTGTATGCCCAACAATACAACGATATACGTTACCTCCATAACGCACAATGTCGTCAACTTTGTATCTTGTATTTGCTAACCAAACACCTTGCCAGTTATCACTTCTATTGTATGTTGCCCATTTTGATTGATCTGCTTCTAAACCTGCTTCAACATTACTACTTGTATGATCTACTATACAAGTATAGAGTTGTCCACCGTATTTTACTAAATCGTTTTTCTTATAAATTGTGCTGGCTGTCCACAATGCAAGATAGTTTACACCTTTAGCAAAAGGTGACCATTTACCATCATCATTTTCTAATCCAGAATTTAATGTTGAAGCACTTGTATGACTATCTATACAGAAATAAACTATACCTCTATATTTTACAACATCATTTACTTTGTAGAATGCCTCTGGTTGCCAATCGCCTTTCCATGCTTTACCATCGCCCATTTGTTCCCATTTAGGAGTTGATTCTCCTGCAACAAGAAAGTCTAGATCAGTGTTAAAATCTGCACTTGCTGTATGACCGGATAAAGCAACAAAAACTTTACCTCCATAACTAATAACATCGTCTTTTCTATATGCTGTGCCGGTAACCCATGGACCTTTCCAGTTAAATCTAATTCTATCAATTCTAAATTCTGCCATTGTTTTTCCTGTCCACTAATTATGTAAGTGTATTTATTTGTCCACCCATACCCGGATGATTAACACAGTAATAGTATAGAGTTGGTGCATTTACTGGCACCTTAAACTTCACATAACTACCTTCGACGCCGGGAACGCCCAATACTGTTACACCATTTGTATATTCTACACCGCCACCGTGTGTACCATCAGCAGTTGTAGATAATCTCAAAGGATGAGTTGAATTTGTTGAATTACTTTGTCCAAATGTATATGTTTGACCTTCATATAAATTCAGTGTTGGACTGTTTATTCCATTTACGTAATATTTGTTACCCGCACCATATCTATTTGTACCGGCGGCAACAGTTATCTGATAAAAGTTTTTATTGTAATCTGTTAATCCATCACTACTTACATCTGTTGGATATTCGTGATGCTCATTAAATTTAAGTATAAATTCTCCGTCTGCATTTATATAATAATTAATGTGTCTATTATCCCATCTTAATTGTTCGTAATTTAAATTAGGATACACAAGTTCATGGTTTTGATCTCTGCCTTCAAAGAAATCTATACCTTGTTCGAAATCATTATAATTTTGTTCTGGATCTCCAGGTTTGTTAATTTGTATACTTGCGTTTGAATCCATTTGATCAATCTTTGTAAAAAATAATTCGCCTTGATCTGTTCTACGTAAGGCATACATATATCTACCGTCAATGTTTCCAGTTATATTTGTTACATCATTTCCTGCGTATTGACTCATTTATTTCTCCCTACTGTATATCCACATAACTTACAACAGCATCAACACTTGCAGTCTGACTAGCCTGCACTATCAATTGATGTCCTGTTGGCAACACAATTTTTTCTCCACCAATCATTGCCTTAAATGCTGTTTGTGGAGGTATCATAACATCTTTGACATAGAATCCTTCAACACTTCCGTCATCTTTAATCAAAACACTTGCTGTTACTGCAAAGTCTGTAATGTTTGCTAAGTTCAGTCCAATAACTGTTGCGTTAGTTGCCGCTGGTACTTCAAACACTACAATTTTTTGTGTTCCTATGTCTTTAATTACTTTTGTTCTAAAAAACGTTGCCATATCTTTATCCTAATACTAATACAAATTCTAGTGCGATTCCTTCCGCATCATTTCTACTTATCCCGCCTGCAGATCCTGCAACACTTGCCCAGTTTGTACCATCATAGATCTCAACACGATCATCTTCGTTGTTGTATCTCATCATGCCTACTTCAGCATTACTAGTTGTAGGACGTTGAACGTTATTACCAACTGGAATAACTACTCCGCCTGTGCCGCCAAACTTATAGTAGCCATTTGCAGTTGAATTGAATAATGTTACACTATCAGAAACAGTGTTTGTAAATGAATTTTCATCAACTTTGAAGTAATCTAGTAAAATTCCACCAGTACCGTTACCTGATAATACCAAGTCTGCATTAGTAGTTATCGTTTTAATTTCATTACCGTCAATTTCTATATCATCAACAATTAATTTGTTTGTACTAAAGCGTTGACTTGTCAAATCTGCTGTTAAAGCACCTGCATTGTAGAATCTAATTACATTATCATTTGCACCCGGTATTAATTCTGGTGTTATTTTCGTATCACCGTCGCCATCTTGTAGGCCATCGTGCAATGATACCCACTGACCGTTGTATCCTTCAAAACTGTTTGTATCAGTGTTATAACGTAACATACCTGTAACAGGTGTGTTGTTGCGATCTGTTGACGCACCTTTTGGTAAAATTACACTATCAATACTATCAATTTTCAATACACCACTACCTGGATTCAACACCATATCTGCTGTACTACTAATAATATTAGTATTGAATTTGATATCATCTAATGATACTTTACCAGTACCGTGTGCTCTTAATTCTAAATCACTGTTAGATTGTGTAGTAGTAATAAAATTATCATCAATTAAAATATCACCAGTGCTGAAACTATTTGCTGTTACTCTGCCCAAAGCATCTAAGTTATCTGCATTCAATACACCTTGAACAGTTAAGTCTTTTTCAATTACAACATTATTACTTGGTACAATTACTGTACCTGTTCCACTTGCTTCTAGTTCTAAGTCACTGTTAGATTCTGTTGTTGTAATTGTATTGTCGTTTATTTGTATATTATCAAAATTAATTTGACCTTGCACAGTCATATTATTATTAATTGTAACATCATCAAACGTTGCTGTTGTACCAGTTACATTGCCTACAAAAGTTGTAGTGCCATCAACTGTTAAATTGTTTTTTGCAGTTGTATCACTTAAAAATGAAATATTACCTGTACCATTTGCACGTAATTCTAAATCACTATTTGATAATGTTGTTGTAATATAGTTGTCATTGATTTCAATGTCTTCAAATTGTACTTGGCCATTTATATTAAGTTCTCTATTGACTGTCAAACTATTAGTTGTATAAACATTACCAGACAAACTATTAAATTGTACAGTACCTGTAACATTTAAATCTCCTGTGATGTCTACATCATTATCAGGAAAAACAATATTACCTGTGCCTGAGGCTCTTAATTCTAAGTTACTATTTGATTCTGTTGTAGTAATATAGTTGTCATTAAATTCTATATCTTCTAAATTAAGTTGACCATTAAATGTTGCTGTGTTTACAGTGATAGTATCAGCAGTTATTGTTCCACTTGCCGCTAGGTTCGCAAATTGTGCAGTACCTGCCACAGTAATGTTTCCGCCAACTTCTAAGTCTGCATCTGGAAAAACTACTCTTCCTGTTCCTGCCGCATCAAGTTCTAAGTCACTGTTTGAATCAGTTGTTTGTATCTTGTTACCTGATATAAAAATATTTTCAAATTGTACACTATTATCTACAATTAATCCATCACGTACTGTGAGGTTTGCATTAATTGTTGTGCTAGAACCAGTTTGGTTTATACCACCTGTAACATTTAAATTGTTGTTTACTGTAACAGTGTTATTAAATGTTGCAGTATCATTTGCTGTAAATGTTCCTGTTATTTCTACATTATTATTAGGAACAACTACTGATCCTGTGCCAGATGCAACAAGTTCTAAATCGCTGTTACTGTCTTGTGCTGATATTGTGTTGCCTTCAATTTTAAGATTACCGTTATCAAAATTATTAGCGTAAATATTTTTCCAACGTTTTGTGGTTTTACCTAAATCAAAAGTATTATCTGTATTTGGTAAAATATCACTGTTTACATCAGAAGCAAATTCAACACTATCTGTATCTGCATCACCTATTGTAATATTACCGCCAAGTGTAAAGTTTCCTGTAACTGCTAAGTTACCTGTTATGTTTGTGTCTGCTTGTATATCAACTGTATTTGTTGCACTATCAATAACAAAGTTTTGTGTAAGTGTTTCAATAGTGTTTCCGCTTAATCTAAAGTCACCTGTTTCAATTTTTGTTCCGTCAATAAATGTTACATTACCGCCTGAACCAAAAGTAATACCTTGTGGTGTATTGATGTTTAAATTTACAGCATCAAAAACAACTTCACCTGTTTCTTGATTAACAAAAAAGTTGTCACCAACTCTAAAGTCTCCTTTTTGGTCTACACTTGTAAATCTTACTTTTGCATTGTTAAGTTCTTCAACTTCGTTTGCTTGTATTACAGTTGTTTCATCATTGGTAACTTCTTTGCCATTTCCTATGTATGCAAAGTTGTGTCCTATCAAATACATTAACACACCGTTACCATCGCCTACTGCACCTTTGTTACCGTAGATGTTTGCTGATCCTATTGATCTAATTTCTGCACCAAAGTCTGTTGTGTTGTATAAGTCAATAAAGTTAGCAGTTGCCCCGCCACTAAATGTTAAATTTTGTTTTACTTTGACATCTTCCGTAATTGAAGTTGCATTATTAGCGCCATCTAAATGTGTAAGAAACACAGTGTTGCTGTCGCCAACAATTTGTGATGTAGGCACTGTATAAGTTGTATCAAGATACCTTGCACTGTTACTAATTCTTATGTCGTCTATACGACCGTTCTGTATAAAAGATGTGGTTGCGTAGTCAGTTCCTATTTTAAGTGGCTTTGTGGTTCCATAATCGTTGTTGTCAACGTATGTGCTACCTACTTGATTACCGTCAAGATATAATCTTGTACCACCAGCAAATCTACTTACTGCAACATGATGCCATTGGTTATCAGATAGTGTTCCGGCACTTATTACTGTAGCATCACCAACATTATATTTCAATGCTCCTGATTGGAAATAAAAGTAAGGCGCTGTATCTGCCGCAATACCTGCTCTAAAATCAAATATAGGATTTTCAAAAGGAGATGATGATGCAACACCTGAATAAATCCACGCTTCTATAGTGAAATCATTTGTGCCAAAACCAAAATCGTCATGAGCACCTAAACTTAAAAAACTGCCCGGAGCAACTAAGAATAAACTTGATGTTCCAAACTTTTTGGTTGTAGTGTCTAATTTTGCATTACCATTAAATGCTATTGCTTTTGCTGTTCTTGTTGTTGCTTCTGTTATGCCTTGTATATTTCCATCAATGTAAAATTTTCCGTCAGCATCTTTTCTGTCAATAACACCGCTTGCTAATACAGTACTACCGTCTATGCTGTTTACAGCAAAAGTTTCGCCTGCACTGAAACTACCTGTTACATCACTTACTCTAAATTCTGTTTCTCCTGATCCTTTTAATCCTGTTGAACCGTTTAAGGCATAAAAACCTCTGTTTGCAAAGTATGTAAATGAATTTAACCATTCTACTCTTACACCGTTTTTACATGTTAATGCATCTACGCCTGGAGTAATAAATGTTGCGGCATGAAATAGACAACTTGCTTCTTTTGAATCAGCGTGTGCTACACTACCATCTAACAAAGCACCCCTACCTGCGTCTCCTTGATTGAAGCCTCTTGGATCACTTGCATTTGTAACTGAACCTTTTGTAATAACAGTTACGTTTCTAATATATGGACTACGTGATGTAACTTTAAAGTTAGGTGCAAATTTAAATGCATATCCAACATCTGTTCCGCTGTTGTAGTAAAAATCTTGTATAGTCAAATCTTCTATAGTAGTTTCACCGTTCAAATGAAATACATCTTCCGAGTCAACACTATCAGGTTTAATAGTAACTGATCTCATTCCATGTCCTTTTATTGTAACACCTGCTGGTACTACTAGAGGAAGTCTTTCTTGATATACTCCTGGATAAATGTGAATAGTATCTCCTGCTGTTGCATTTTGTATTGCTTTCTCAACAGTTTGATAAGGTGCTTGCGGATGGTTACCTGCATTGTTATTGCTACCGTTTTCTGAAACATATAAAGTATTAGCGTGTCTAGTACCTAAGTTTATTCCTGCTATATTTGCTGTTTGTGCATTTATAATTTGTCCGTTAACATTTTCTACATGAACATTGTTCCATGCTTTTGTACTAGTACCTAAATTATATGTGTTGCTTGCATTTGGTATTATATTACTTGCAATTTCAGCATTAAAATCAATACTATCTGTATCAGCATCACCTAATACAATATTACCGTCTGCACTAATATTTCCTGTAGCGTGTAAATTACCAGATACATTTGTGTTTGCTAATAATTCAATAGTACCTGTGCCGCTTGGATTTATTTCTAAATTTGCGTTTGAATCTGTTGTTCTGATAGTGTTGTCGTTTATTTCAAAACTATCAATTATAAGTTTGTTTTGGAAGACTACTTGATCAGCAGTACCTAA
>Ga0160423_10000256_pt1 | contig 42478 bp, 42 predicted proteins | sample CRUFie14St8metaG_FD_108191 | JGI IMG/M metagenome (GOLD analysis project Ga0160423, IMG submission 108191) | Marine microbial communities from the Costa Rica Dome - CRUD Field 142mm St8 metaG | ecosystem: Environmental > Aquatic > Marine > Oceanic > Photic zone | place: Costa Rica: the Eastern...
AGATGTCCTAAAGAAGAAAAAGAAGAATACTCTAAAGAATTACAAACGTGTTCAATATGCATGCACGAATTATCAGAATTTACATGTACCTTGGAATGTAATCATTATTTTCACAGTGCTTGTATCTTACATTGGGCAGCACAGAACAAGGCAACATGTCCCATGTGTCGCGCACCAATGTTTAAGAATCATTTACATTCTCAAAGAAGAGATGATGGAGCAGGACTCTTTGAACGAACTGAAGAAAGACAAGCTTATAGAAATTTTGATGAAATTTTGAATGATGACCGTATGATCAGACTGTTGAGGAATGATATGAGACTTTCTCAAGAGAGACTTTCTCAAGAGAGACTTTCTCAAGAGAGACTTTCTCATCATACACGACATCCTACAATTAGAAATGCAATCATTCGAAACGAATCAAGAAATACGAATAGAAATCGAAGTAATGCAAGTAGATCAAATTTTATATCAATTTTATATAGAAAATTCATGCTAGTTCTATTCCCTGTTTGAAAACTGTTTAAGAAATTCGTTTGTGAGTTTTTCTATGTCATCAATAATTTTATTGCACTGTAAAATCATGATTGCCACAGCTTTTCCAAAAGTTTCGTTCATAATATTTTCCTTTAGCCTTTCTATATCAGAAGTTTGGGAAGGTGCACACAACATAAGAAGTCTATCGAATACAACATTTACGATTCCATCTAAATCTCCTCTTTCAAAAGCAGCATGTCTCATCATTTGATGTAATAAAGTGACATCTAATGCTTTATTCATTTGTTCGTGTAAATCTTTTCGTCGTGGGGTCAATGCATTTATACGATCTTTCAATTCAGTACATAATCTAACAAGCCAATCAATATCTTCATCTGTAACTTCTGTTGAATTTATTATATTCTCTAAGGAATCTTCCATAGCCTTGTAAAAAGTGTTTTTAATTTGCTCTTCAAGTGCTGTCATGTTTGTTTTTCAAAAATATAATTTTACCTTGTCACCCACACTAAAAATTCGACACGTAGTTTATGTAACATCCACTGGGATTTTTTTTTTGCGAAAAAAATGTTGAAATGTTTTGGAGGAATAAAGCCATTTGATTTCACATGGGACGAGTACTTTGTAGGCATTGCAAAAATATCAGCCATGCGATCAAAAGACCCAAACAGACAAGTTGGGTGTTGTCTGGTAGACAACGCTACAAAACAAATACTAGCGATAGGTTATAATGGTTTTCCAAGAGGATGTCATGATTCTGATTTACCATGGGGAAAAGAAGGCAAATGGTTGGATACAAAGTACCCATATGTATGTCACGCAGAAGCAAATGCAATATTAAACACCAAAGCATGTCTTCGAAACGCTACTGCATATGTGACATTATTTCCTTGTCATGAATGTGCAAAACTAATGATACAATCCGGAATTAAAGAAATAATTTATACAGAAGATAAAGATACAATAGAAAAGCAAGCTGCTCAACGAATGTTTAATTTATCAAAAGTAAAGGTGAAACAGTTCATACCAACCTATGAAATTACATGCAAAAAAATCATTCAAGACTAGATTGATGAAAGTCATGCACAATGGCTTGTAAAGCTGCATGATATGGACTTGTATTCGTAAATTTATCATAGTTAAAATAATCTTGTATGCGAATTACATTCTCATAATATGTATTATAATTTGCGGTTTCCACTTTACGAAGCAAAGCATATATCCAAGAATGTTGTGAAATTTCTCGCGTGTGAACAAGTAGAGAAAATTTGGAATAATTTAAAATACTCGCGAATGGAAGATCTCTGAATTCGTTTGCAATAATAATTGGCACACATCCAGACATAATTGACCTGCTCAGCATACATGTGCTCATCGTGTCACCCGGTATAATCATACAAAACTTACTTTCAGCAAACCCAATTCGATATGCTTCATAAGAACGGTGTGATGACATACTTATTTCTCTTCGTTGAAGACGTGCAAACGAATCAAAAATATACTTGCGCATTCCAGCAAACATTCCAAACCATTTATTCTTGCCAGCACCATATACCAAGATATTTCTTGATGCACTTTTTAAAATTTTTGTTTTTATTACTGAATATGGAATTACTATATCTTGTGTAGTTCCTGCCATGCTTTTATCAAGAAGAAGCACCCTACATAATCGCAAAGATGTTTTCCAAGTAGGTTGTAAGAGTTGATGTGCTGAAACCAGCAAACATTGTTTGCCTTTATGTTGTAAATGACGAACTTCTAACGCCACACGGGGATCATTCATCAATCCATACGCTTTAGACCACGATGTATATACACGATTACTGTTGTTCACTCTGATAGTTGCATCTGTAAAAAAACAAAAGGGAAGAAATACAGTGTCTGCATCATTTATGGTCACATGTTTATAGTGATGGTCAAAAAACTTTATAAATCCAGTTTCCTGTAACATTTCATTCATTTTTCCACCCATTACATTTGCTTGCTCAAAAGAGGTTTGACAACGAAACACACTCGATAGAACAGCAATTTTCATGGATCAATTTTTTTTTATAAAAAAAAATGAAAACGATAATTGGTGCACGAACAATTGTGAAACGAAATCGTGTAAGATTGTTGTTGCACTGGAAGACATATGCATCAGAATGTGATATATGTTTTGAAACAAATGGACCTTTTCATATTTTTCATAATACATGTGCTATTTGTAAATCATGCAAACCTAAATTACGATACACTGATCGCTGTTTCACATGTTTGAAAGAATTGAATGTGAATGAGATGAAATGTCTGTATGGATATTTACATCTAGCAAAACCAATGGAAAACATAAAAGAATGTCCAAGTTGTAACATAAAAATTCAAAAAAATGGAGGATGCAACCATATGACATGTCCTTGTGGACACGAATTTGATTGGGAAACATTATCGACGGTTGCTGATGACACAGATGGTGAAGATTTTGATTTTTGATCAAACATTTGTCACTGTGTTTCTATTCATTGCATCATGATACATTTCTTTTAAAGTTCCATCCCATTCTTCTCCATTCCCGACAATACACATTACATGTTTTGCTCGTGTTAGTGCAACACAAAGTCGTCGAGAATCATTCCAAAAGCCTGACGCATTTGTGCGCACAATACTCAAAATTACCACATCAGCTTCTCGTCCTTGAAATGAATCCACTGTATGCACTTCGACATTTGCTCCGTAGGATAACACTTGACGTGCTTGAGCTTGATAGGGACACAATATTATTACATTATCGGTATAAGTTTTGAAAAACTCGGCTTTTTTGACACAGAATTCTGCTTCCACTTCATTCACAAAACTTGTATTCAACTCTTCACAATTTCCCTTTATATTATAAAAATAGTACGGATTCAAAGAGTCAAACGAATCTACTTTACAATATTCTGTCTGTAACTTGTCATCGTAAAATTTCTTATTTGGAAAAGAAACAATTTCAGGATGCATACGTCTTTGTACCTGTAACATTTGATAAGGATATTTGGACTCGACAATTCTCTGCATCAAAGATCTATCATGCCCTAACTTTTGTCCTTTCTCAGATACAAGTGCAGGAAGTTGAGCAGTATCACCAACCATGACTATATGTTCAACTTCTTGACGAATCAGACCCCAAAACCAAGCTTCCATACATTGTGCTGCTTCGTCAACGAGTATCACATCGAATTCTTGTGCATCCAAAATAGGTCCAGATCTTCCTGATATAGTACTGCAAACAATTCTTGCGCATGGATCTTGAGAAGTTACAGGTGTCCCAGGAGGAATCCGTGATTGCGGCATCAATAGTGAGCAATCATACCCTTCTTGCACAATTCGCTTGTATAAATTTGCAGTTCCCACATTTGTTGCAGCACATACAAATATACGATTGTGTTGATAATTTTCCAACTGTTTAATCAATGTTGTCGTCTTGCCGGTACCAGGAGGACCTTGAATCACCTTTACCTTTTCATTTGGGATAATATCAATTAATGCTTCTTTCACATGTTGACATGGCCAAGATGCTTCAAGAGCAAGAAGATGTCTATCAAATGGTACTGGACTTGGATGAAACTTTGTCTTACGGTTTCTTGCCTTAATTCGTTGTGGCATCAACGAGTGATGATTAAGATCAGCAGAAGCTTCAGATTCTAGCAATTCCTGAACATTCACAGATATGTTTTGTATTTGCTTGTCATTTGGAACATTCAAATCTTTTCTTACTGATATTTCTTCGTTCTCTTCCTGTTCAGCATCTTGTGAGTCGGACTTCTTTTTCTGTTTCGTATTTTTTGAAACATCACCACCTTCTTCTGTTTGTAAAGCTTTCTTTTCAGCCCTTTTCTCACGCATTTCTGCTAATCTATCTTCACGTTCTTCTGGTGTTTCATCTTTTCTTCTTTTTTTCGCAATCTCTCTTTTTTCTATTTTATCAAGAGATGCCTTTTCATTTTTAATTTCTTTGCATGCATGTTTTTGAGCTTTTTGAGTTTTTTTCTGTAAATCCTTTTCAGCTCTTCCTAATGCGACTTCGTTTGAAACAGTAGGAGTTAGGTCTTCAAAAGCATCATATAATTTTATGGGTTTTCTTTGTGAATACTTGATATTAGGAGTTGGTAATTTGCGTCTGTGAATATCTAATTTATTTTTTGATGCAACAATTCCTGGCTCTGCTGTATCTATGTCGACAGCATGTAAATATGGATCAGATGGCATATCCGTCATCGATTCAGACATATTTTGTTTTGCTTCGTACCACAAAACATTCATCATAGATTGTATCACATCCTCTATAGAACTTGAAGAATTTATCACTGGTATAGGGACTTCTTGAACTTCCGCATTAGAATACGCAACCGCACAACACAATAGTCGATCTGCTTTTGATGACATTTTTTTTAAGATGTTTTTTTTCTTTTCAAAAAAAACGCAAGCATCTTTCATCAAGCATTTTTCACAAGACGAATCTTAATTTTTATTTACTTTAATAAAATGCTTACTTTTGAACAAGTCAGTCACAAATTACAAACGGTTTATGTTAACACACATTCAAGGGAACTCGCGAAAGAAATACCCAAAGAAAACAAAAAAACCGTAGTTACATCAGCGAATGCGCGAAGTTTATCTTTAAAATCAAATCAGAACGATGCAGTATACAATTGTTTCAGATTTGAGCTGACGCCCAGTGAATTCTGCAAATACCAAAAATCTAAATGCATGAAGTCAGACATTTTCAATCAGATTCCTACAAATATAATTCAACCTCCAATGTATGCTTTGAGTCTATAAATTCTCACTAATCATAGCATCAAGAAAATCTTGATAATTATCATCACGATAATGCTTCCGCTTGTGAAATTTAAGATGTTGATACGAAAAATTATTACCGGAAAAGCATCTTTTGCATTTCCAACAATACCTTTTCCCGCTCTTAGCACCAGAATGCTCAACTTTGTCGGTTGTTGGATCTATGAACCATATTGGTCTACTTAAACTGATGCGTATAAAGAAATCTAAACCAATATCATTTAAATTGTAGGGATTTGATTGTGTATTTTGTATCACGCAAATATAGAGATCATTATTTCTTTCCCACTTCATCGTATCGCCATTTAAAAATATCCATTCTCCTTGAAAAACAGTGCATGGTGATTGAGCAAAGCTTTCTGCATATGCAGCAATCAAATCGTTAAATAATATACACCATGCTTTCATTTCAGTTTTATAATCTATTTTCCATGCACCAGAAGAAAATGTTGGTCGTACGCCGTCGGAGGATCCTTCTTTGTACCATTTCAACCCATCCAAAGGAATCCCTACCGATGTCAACATTTTTTTCGAAAAAAAAAATTAAACTCATCTATCTAAAGACAAACCTTCCGACATAGTAATTTGGGGCTTAGGTACAAGTGACAGTAATTTTTTTTCTATGAGAATCAAATTATTTGAAAAGAAATACAAAAATTAACCAATTAAAATGTTTTGCACTAAAATCAATATCGCCAATCTTGAGTATAAAGAGCCACAAAATAACCGCAGCGGCGGAAAAGTTGTACATGTTTCTACAGTCCCTGGATCAGTTGAATGGAAAGATCGCATCCGTTTTCAAATGTCAGAAGATCAAACACAAAACTTACAGCACGCTATTTGGGGCTTAGGTACTCCTTTACCCGGTCAAGATACATCTCGTCGCACTTTAGAACTATCCGTCGAATCTCCTGCATTAGAAGACTTCCTAAAAAGTATGGATGAAAAGAATAAAAAGACTGCTGTCGAAAAATCTCCAATTTGGTTCAAGAAAAATGTAGACGAGGCAGCCGTAACACAAATGTATGTTCCACTCTTAAAAGAACCAGTAAAAGATGACGCAAAATCTACTGTGCGTGTGAAAGTCAAGTGTGCTGATTATCCAACCAACATTTATGTTGTTGATGATGTATCAGATGGAAAGCTTTCCTATCACAAGGGAGGTCCAGATGACCTCGCACGTAATGTCAAGTGTATGGTTATGGTTGAGACAGTTGGTCTTTGGTTTATGAGTCGCCAATTTGGAATGTCGTTAACTGCAACCGAAATCATTGTGTGGCCAAATAGAAGGGCAACTGGAATTGATGCATTCACTCTTTCGAACGATATTCAACTACAAAAAAATTCGGATCATAATGTACTTATGACTGACGAAGTTGAAAAAAATGCGAACGATGAAATGGATTTGGCGTGAAGACGGTTCAGCAAATTTTTTTTATAATTCTTGAATAAAGGCATGACAACTCAAGATATGGATCGAGTTTGTACGACAATTGTTATCATTGCTGCGGTAGTCCTGTTGTGTATGGGATTTTCCGAAATGTCTAAAATGCGTAGTAATAATAGTTTGACACGTAGTCATAGTACATGTGGTATGAAATCTAATCAAATAAAAAACGATGGTGCTACTAGTGCTAAAGCCGCGTTTTTAGAAAATAAAACTAATAAAAAGGACACTGCATACATGACCTCATCGGAAGAGTGGCCAAACGAAAAAGTAGAATGCAAGCACAAGGAACTGATTCAAGATCCTGTTCTCAACGAAAACTACTCATGGGAAGCGAGTGAGGAAGTAAATTCTCAATATGATAAAGCAAAGGTATCTCACGATAAAGCCAAAGCAAGTGCAAACATTAGATCGATTGATGTCCAAACAATGGCAAGATCTACACTTGGTACGAAAAACTTGGGAACTCCGGGTTTCATGGCTGCTGTAAGAGAAAGCACAGGTAGAAACGGCGCAGCAGAAGTGAAATTCGCGGATTCATGTGTTGATTTCTTGCAATCTGAAGCATACAGTCAGGCGAGACAAGAAGTCAAGAAATCATGTAACCGATTTTAAACAAAAAAAATTGATAAATTCATACTCTCAAATCTTCATCGAAATCAAAATTCAGCTTTTTTTTTTGTTACTTTGTCTATCGGATGTTTGATCATTCATAGATTCTAGTGCATTTTTTATAATGTTATACTTGTCTTCAAGACTTGATGTTTTTTTTTCAAAATTTTGTTGTAACTTCTCTACCATTTCACACACTCCTTCAATGGTTTCGGAAAGCGCATTCTGGTTTGATTCCAACTTTTGTAAATAATTGGTAAGGTGTTCTACAGATTTGCTTATATCTTTGATATATTCTGTTTTTTCTGATGTTCTCTTCATAATTTCTATTTCATTTTCAAGTTTTAATTTTTCATAATCTTTCTTATGAATCTCATCTATCAATAATAATTCCATCGAATGTTTGAATTTTATCATACTTAGGGCATTTTTTTTGTCGATTGACTCATCCTCTATTATTTTGTTGCATTCTTCTTTTATGTCTTCCATTTACATTAACTCATTCAAACTTTTTCTACTCAAACCACACATTTAATTTTTACATTCTGCAATAATGGCAGCAGATATAAAAAAACATGATTAAAAAATGAAAGACTTGACCATCATAATTGGTATATCATCTCTCATCATTGTCACATACCGAATTTTGTTTCTTATGATTCCCATGTTTAAAAAAGGAATGAGTGAAAAAAATTGGAAAATTATTTGTGAAGCCTTTACTTTACTAGTATAGGAGCTTTAACTTTTGACATTCGATAAAAACTTCGAAGAAGATTCTATTTTTTTTATCCTGTGTACGATGCGTTCAACATAAAATACATGAAGTGTTGTTAAAGAATAGAAATATGAGAAAAAAAATGTTCATTTCACACACTTGGCGTAAAGATACATTAGGTCGAAACACTCATGAACGAGCAAAAGAATTATCGTATCACTTGATGCAACTAGGATGGAAAGTATGGTTTGATGAACACGATATGGGATTGAATTTGGATGCGAGTATGGTAAATGGAATAGAACATTGTGATGTATTTGTATTATGTTTTACGAAGGAGTATTCAAAACAGTTGAATTCAGGGTCCTTCAATTTACAATCTAGGTATAACTGCTTAAAAGAATTCACCTACGCCAACGCCAGAAATAAATTGATCTTGTGTGTCATGTTTGAACCCTTTTCAGGTACTTGGCCAATGGGAATCATAACCATGTACTTGGGTAACATGTTATATGTAGATGGAACAGGTGACGATCTGAAAAAGGTTGCAGAACAAATTACGACATTATTGAAACGTCATAATATCAGTCCTAATAAAAAATTTTGGAAAAATGTCTTGTTTAGAAGTATCTTATGTAAAAAGACGAAAGAAATGAGACAAATATCGAAACAAAGAAGACTTTCAATAAGAGATTCTGCTGTTTCTTTTGCTTTGGCGAAACAATCCTTGAAAAACTCACAAAAAAAAATTAAAACTGTCATTCGAATTTAAGCACCTACACAACATTGTTTATTTTGAAATGAATATTGGAGATCAATACAAGAACATTGAGACACATTTGAAATGGTTTGATTTCTAAGTAATACTAATTCATCTTCTAAAATCTGAATACGATTCATGATATTGTTTATTTGAGTGGAAATGATATTTCCTTCTCCTGAAATTTCAAATATATTTTGTGTATTATCTGCTGTTCCGTTTGCAAGTATAAAGAATGAGTTACTTGGCGCATTCCAATATCCTATAACGATTTGATTCTGCAAATTGTTTAAATTATGTCCTATACCAATCGCATTTGTTGTATCAATAATACCATGCTCATTTCCTATAGAGACTATATTTGTTGAATTCGATATACTAGAATTATGTCCAATTATAATTGAATCTTGTGTATCCATCACATTATTATGTGATCCTGTGAGCGTCACGCTGTTCATTTCAATATTAGATGTTGTGTCATACGTCATATTATTAGAACTTCCGACGATTGTATTATCTTCTACACAAAACGATATTGATACACATATACACATCAAAATAGTTCTCATTTAATGTTACGGTCTGAATTTTTTTTTCATTGTTTTTTTGAAAATGGGACAAAATATTTCTCAACAAACATTTCTTCGAGATAAATATAAAGAAAGACAAAGTTGCAAGTTTGCTGTAAACGCTAGTGCGGCAGGAATGGCTGCAGATGCATTTAATGCTGAAGGTGTACAAAATATGTCTGATACTGTCGGTGGTTTAGCATTGATGCGGTGTGTTGGCATGTCGTATACGTCTATAATATTGTATCATATAGTGTTAATATGTATCGTTATTGCATGTATTATTGCTATTCCGCCTGCAATACCGGATCGTATTTGGGAAAATTGTAGAATTTGTACTAGATATGAACAACAAACATACAAAGACAGAAGATGTGTAGAATACAGACAAGGAACGCCACGCGAATGTAAAGAACAGGGAAAAATATCTGAGTATGTTGTTGCGACAATTGTTGGTATTCTCATAGTTGTAATCATATCAAATTTGTTTTTATTACATTTGAAAAGCAAAGTGTACACCACAGAAGGATTCATAGGTGAACAATTTGCTCGTACAATTCTCTAATTGTTTTCTTGGTTCATGACATCTTTCATTTTTTTTTCAAAATCAAAGCATCCAAGTGTGTTCATTTTTTTGGGAAAAAAAAATTGCATAGAATTGAGAATGCTCCATTAACTCAGTTGGTTAGAGTGTAGGTCTTATGAGCCTAAAGTCACGCGTTCGAGCCGCGTATGGAGCAATTTTTTTAAAATGTTAGTAATTTAGAGTTGTTCAACTCCCAAACACACCGCTCTCGTACACTTTCCATGCTACTACTTTTTGGTGAATCAACTGTAATTTCCCAACCCATTGAAATATACTTTGCCATTTCCATAACAAAAAACCCACAATCTTGCCAATTTTCTTGCTTGGGTGTAACCTTCTGAGAAAACTTTCCGAAATCGATTGTTTTCCATTCATCAATATTCACTGCAGTATCGGCGTTAGGCATATTGGTGCTCTCTTTCATAGAACGCGCCTTTATGTAACTCTTAATATTATTAAATAATTCACCCGGCACCTTATCGTATAGAGAATCATAAAAATAAATTCTTTTCTCCTTAAAATCTATGAATAATAATGACCAATGCTGCCCAACCGCTTTGTGAATAGGAATAAGAAGCTTTTCATAGATAGGTGTTCCATTTTCATTAAAAATAGGTTTTGATGTATGTTTAATATCAAACTTTTTATTTACAAGATTACTTGATACCACACCTACATTGGGAAACAAATTAGATAAGAGGTGGAAATATGCATTTATCAAATCATCATAAGCATATCTTTCAATGAAATTAGACTCTCCTTCTTCTTGTTTCAATATTGTTTCCACATACTCCTTATCTGATTTTTCAAGATTTCTCACAGCAAAAATTAATCGTGCCTTGTGTAAATTATATGGTCCATATGTGATCACAACTTCGTCTTGCGTCAAATTATGAACAGCTAAAATACTCGAAATTTCTTGTAAACTATTATACATATTGACCAAAGACACTGGATAGGTTCCGCTTGAGCTACCGCCACCGCTTAAGCTACTGCCACCGCTTGAGCTACTGCCACCGCTTGAGCTACCGCCACCGCTTGAGCTACCGCCACCGCGTGAGCTACCGCCACCGCTTGGTTTCGCTTCATCATCATCATCACGAGAGAAATCAAAGACAGTAGGCTTCTGTTTTTTTTTGGCTTGTTGTACGTCTTCATCATCATCACTATCACTACGCTCACTATCACTACGAAGAACAATAGGAGCTTCTAATGAACTACCACCTACCTTCTTTTTAGACTTAGAAATAGGAGCTGCTACTGAGCTACCATTCACCTTTTTTTTAGAATGTTTTCCTCTCGAACTCTGATGATGACATTGCAATAAGAGATTGTGCAACACGGTGTCTTCCATTTATATGTTAGGCAACAAAAAAATATCGTTTACATTCTTTTCAGTGATATCAATTTACTGTGATGCGTTTTCTGTATCGGAATTTATCGGAAACGAACATGATTTCATATGTTTATAATCTCGTGCATGAATATAGTCTTTCAAACAGTTTACATTTTCCAAATATGTCGTCCACATTTTCTGCACCGCATCATTCTCGAAAAAATCTGGATACAAACTCATATACATTCTGTCACTGAATAATTTTGCGAGACTATTTGCGGTTTTTGCAAGAATAATCAAGTCCGTATGGACCAATCCAAAATCTTGTGTTTCAATGGTTTTTATTCGCTTTTTTAAGTTTTGTGTACATTTTTGGAAATTCATATACCGATTAAACAGATCGACATCTAAGTTGTAACGTAAACAAAACCATTCCATTATAGGTTTTCCACTTAATAATTCATAATTAGAGTCACCAATACTTAAAACATCACCTACTTTCTTTGCATTCTCGTATGGTAGTATGCTCTCTGATAGTTGATAATATTGCGAAACTGTGTCTTCATTTGTATTATTTTCTAATGCATTTTGAAGACGCTCAAGTGATTCTGGGTAGATAGATTCTGCTGGAATCGTAGCTTCATTGTCAGTTTTCATCCATCTTGTTCCTAACTTTGCAGGTTCCTTGGCTAATTCTTCATTCCATGCTGTTAAAGCAGTTTCATATGAGTTTTCATCAAAATCACGATTGTCTAAGTCGTTTTGTCTTCTACAAAAATTTGAAAAATTTTCTGGTAGTTTAGTTAAGATTATTCTAGTCACATGCACGACATTTCGTTTCATTGTCAAAAAGTAGTCGTAATCGCGTATAGCATCATGAATAGCAGGAGAAATGTCATGTAATCTTTTATCTGTAGTAGTACTATTTTGCAAAAGACTATCCATGTAAGTTTTGTAATTCCTCATGTTTTCACTACAAAAATCGATGTCTTGTGGTTTTTCAAGTACATACAAATAATGGTAATTTTCAAATACATGCATGTATGCTTTCAATGTATTTATAATTTTGCACTTTAAAGTATTTAGTTTTTCGAATGAACAAGGTATATGTTGTATGTGTTTCATGTAAGTGAATACATTTTTCACATTTTCATATGTAAGAAGAGACGTATCAAAGTCTTCTTGTTTTTCAATATTATCTATAACTTCTCTTCTTGTTTGTATCAAAAAAGCGAGTGCTTTTTTATGCTCTTGAAATTCTGAAAAACCTTCCACCGCTTCAACTTCAAAATCAGAACTTATTTCTATGGGATTCGGACGAAGAAAATTCAAAGCATCTTTTAAAGTCTTTTCTTCATTTTCTTCGTCTTCTGTATCATCTGTATCATCATCTGTATCTGTATTCGGGGCATCAGTGGCTGCTTCAGGAGGGGCTGCTTCAGGAGGAGCTGCTTCAGGAGGGACTGCTTCAGGAGGAGCTGCTTCAGGAGGAGCTGCTTCAGGAGGGACTGCTTCAGGAGGGACTGCTTCAGGAGGGGCTTCTTCAGGAGAGGCTGCTTCTTTCAACACCTCTTTACAATTATTCAGCATCTTCATTTTTTCTTCATCTCCTCCTTTGTCTGGATGATATTTCCCAGAAAGCACTTTATAGCATTTGTCCACATTGATGTTCATCTCCTGACACTCGTTTACGAAATCTTGACAGGTAACTTGGTTTTCAAATTCTGACGATCTGTACGTTTGCCTCTCATATTCTGTAAACATAAAATCCGTCTGTAACTTAGTAATATCAGAATCTGATAAATTTATAAAATCAAAAATAGATTTTGTGGTAATTATTTTGGGAGGTTGAGAATAAAATATGTACTTTTTATATTTTACATAATCCATGGAAAGAGCCTTTATCCATGTCTCTTGTATCAAATTAAAGTCCAAATATCTGCTATTTTCTTTCAAAAACTTTGTATTTTTTACTACTTCTCTGATATTACTGATGAGAATCTTGTGTCTAGGATCCGACAAATCAATATCATCGTATTGTGTACTGTCAAACTTTTCTAGTATTTCAGGAATATTTCTTGGTGGTAATTGGGAAAATGGAGTCAATAACGCTTTTATTTCACCAGGTGGAAGCATTTGCTTGCATGTATTGACATTCAAAGGCACGAGATGACGTTTCTGAGATGTATTTCGTACTTTATATGTTCTTACTTCATCAAGTACGAAATCTTCCAAGTCACAATCATTATTTTGTGACCAAAAAATTCCCATATTATTTAAAGACAAATATTTTTTCTTCCACCATTTTAGAATCAAATTATTTTTTTCAGAATTAAAAAAATAATGAAAAACATGGAATCAAAACCAGTTAAAGAATCACCATATGTCCACAGATATACGGCATATATCAAGGATCTAACACAAAATTGGGCTTATGTTGACACAAAAAGAACTCCTGGAGTGAAATTTCGAGAGCGAAATAACCCTATTGCTTTTCCGTCCTTTTTTGTTCAAAAAAATAAAGAAAAGTAATTTATGCCATAGCATTCGTGTATTGCATTACAAAGTCTTCAAGCGTTTGCTCATTCTTGTTATAATAACGTAGAATCATGTTTTTTTTGTGAAGCATATCCGATACTTCCCAATTTTCAATAATATTTTCAACAAAAACATCACATACATGAAATTTTGAAATAGTACGTAACAACTTTATAATTAAATTCATCCCTTCACATAATTTTTTCTTATTTTTCGAAGAAAACCACATAATCATAAAAAGATCATAAATAGTCAAATCATGTACAATACAACTTAAACTCTTGTGTTTTTTCACAAGAGATTGGTAGTCCATACATATCTTTCCTAAATTTTGATTGACCATATCATGAATTGTCCACAACCATTGTGCTGCAGAATCTTCTTCTCTTTTGTTGATTATTGTAGTTGGAGGAACCTCTTTTCTGTATAGGGCATAATGTCTTCTACATTGTGAGCATGGGAGTACTACTTCAAGAAGTTGAAACAAATGCTTAACATCTGAACATTTTTCTTTCATATCTACATTGAAAGAAATAAAAAATAATAAATCCCAGAGAGAAGGACCCCATACATTCGGATCCATAGAAGCTTCTTCCATTTGATCTATATCTCCAAAATATTTTGGAAAAAAAACGAAATTCATTTATGAGTAGTAATCTCTACTTCCATACAGGACGCATGTCTCCTGGTAAACGCGCATAATATTTGTATTTCCAATTGTAATAACTTTTGATTGATGCCAAATCGAAAAAATCACTATTTTCAGAAAACCATGTACCGTGTGCAAGAGAACCTACTGGAATAATTCTTCGAGAAAGATATACTGGTTTTTGTTCTGTAAAGGAGGAAGGGGAAGGCTTATGAAAGGAAGGCAAGGGTTGCAAGTGCGAAAAGGGAGTCGTTAAAGAAGGCAAAGATACTACAGGTTTTTGTGAGTCAGTGGTTTTTATGCTTTTTGTAACATGGTTGGCACTTTGGATATTTTTGCGAGTTCTTACACTTGGTTCACTACTTTTTTGGGTAGTTGGAGGCACAGGTTTGTGCATATTATTAAATATTGGAATTTTTTGAATACAAAATGTACACACCTGTACAAATCGATTTGTATCCCACTTTTTTCAAAATTCAGTCACGCGGTGATGTTGTCATAATTTGGCTATCCGGACAGATATTAAAAAAAAATAATTATAATAGATAATGAAATTACGAGTAAAACGTTTCGATCCAACTACACTCAAACCTCATAGAATCATTCTTGTTGTCGGAAAAAGAGGAACCGGCAAAAGTGTTTTGCAACGTGATTTAATGTATCACATGTGCAATAAAGTGGATTTTGGACTTGCTTTTTCACCAACAGAAGAAACTCAAGACATGTTTAGGGAACATATGCCAGATTCTTGGATTTATCCTGGCTTTTCAACTGCAAAATTAGACACCATGTTGAAGATGCAAAGAGACATGTGTAAAACAAAGACTCAACGGAACCTGTTTATAATTATGGATGATTGTATGTACGACAAAAAAATATTAAAAGGTCTTGGAATTCGTGATTTATTCATGAATGGAAGACATATGCATATTACATTATGCAATGCAGTTCAATATGTCATGGATATAGGTCCAGATTTAAGAACTCAAGTGGATTATGTATTTGCTTTACGCGAAAATATCATTAGCAACAAAAGTAAGTTATGGAAATACTTTTTTGGAATGTTTGAAAAATACGACGATTTCGCAAAAGTCATGGATAAATGCACCCAAAATCACGGTTGTTTAGTTATGGATAATACTACAGGCAGTTGTAATGTAGAAGAATGCATATTTTGGTACAAAGCCGAAGTGAATCCACCGAATTTCAAATTCGGCTCAAATATTTTTCATAAAATTTCACAAAAATACATCAAAAGCGAACAAGATCGCATTTTAGAAGAATTGGAAGAAAAAGAAATGGAAAAAATGATGGCAACCTCAAAAGAAAAAAAGAGAATTTCATGTATACAAATGGAAGACTCAAAAGGAAATGTATTAGTGGAAAAAAATAATGGATTGATTCGATTATCATGAACATGTTCTTGTTTTTTTTTGTTTTTTTTTAAATGCGTGTATTTATCTCAATGTCTTCAATCATTTTGTGAATAATTATATCTTCTTTATCGGAAAGCTCAAATCCCTTTTTCATGAGATCTTTATTTTTATTTTCATTATCAGTGGGCACTTTTAGCGTCATTTGTCTATGTTGTTCATCAAATCGAGCTTTCTGTATAAGAACATACTTATCTTTGGTTGTCTTATTTTGTAGAATAGGAATTCTATTATGAATTTGTAATTGCAGGGTTGGGTGCTTTGTAAACTCGTATATTTCGAGCGATGCAGGTTGTTCTATCTCACCAAAGAATTTTTCATAATCTTCTTTGGTCACATAGTACATTTGAGATGGAATGTCTTTATTTCTCGACAAGTTCTTGAAATTTAAAGTTATGCCGAGTTTTTTGCGTGGGAATGGTGCATATGTGTTTGTTTTAAAGCCGAATTTCGTTGAGTTGTATTCAAAATCACTATGAATCATACACTCCGGTAGAGTTTCTTTCAGGTTTTCAAGCCCATCAAAAGTATCCAAATCTGGAATCAATATTAATTGATATTTCTCATTCGAAGTCGAAGAAGTCATCTGTGTATATGACATATCAACTGGTGGATACACACGTTTCGACTTGTAATCATAAAACACTTCTTTGTTTTGATTTGGCTTTTTCAAAACAATGGTTGTTCCATCTGGCATCACCACATCAATTGTTTTTCCTTTTGAAATCTGTAATTCATTCTTTTTGACATTCTCCATTTTCGTAATTTTTGCTTGATTCTCTCGCATTCTTTGTATTGCAAGTTGTAATTTAAGTTGATTTTCTTTTGAAAATGGTCCAAAGTAGTAATTCCATTCCTTTTCATCTTCCTTGTTTACTATCTTCTCAACCCCATTATCCATGATGGTTACGGAATTTTCATTGTTATCATTGACAACAACATTTTCCAAAATATTATTCAATCGTCTTTTGCCATCTTCAACAACAACATTGAAATCAGGACCAGTTCCTCTTTCTTCATATTTTTCATCTAATTCATCCTGTGACAATTTCGGATATCCAGGCCATCTTCGTTCATCTTTGTTCTTCTTATACAATGCTTTTTGTTGCATTTTCATTTGGGTCAAATGCTTTTCTCGTAAAGAAAAGATGTCGAATACAGGAAACCTTTTGAACTTTGACTTTTCACATTTTTCGCATTTTCTCTTCAATTTCAAAACAGATTCATTACAAGTTTTCAGAATTTTTGACCAATTAATGAGATTAGTATCATCGATTTCTTCCTCTATCGCATGACCTAAATTATTATTTATTTCACCTATAATGTCTCTTTCATGCAAAATTGCTTTTAGTACAACAACAGACATTCCAATTGTGTATATTTCTTCACTCTCTTTTTCAGATGGAATAGACGATACATAAGGTGTTTTTTCAATCAACTTTTTCATAGTTGCTTCTTCGAAATCGATGCCTTCATTTTGAAATTTCATCATTTGAAATTTGGAGGATTTTTTCGAGGCAAATTTACTTTTTCCTACTTCTATGTATTTATCTCTTACTTTTGTCACGATTTCTTCTTGACTTGGAAGTTTTTCATCTGTATAATAACTCGTATCCAATCCATTATGTTTAATTTTAGAACCACCGTTCTCTTCTGCTATGATATTCACAATATCACCTATTTTAAAGTATGGTAAAAACCCATTCAACAAAACATCAAGTTTATCTTCAATCGACATTTCAAGAGTATCACCATTATGTATTTTATCCACTACTTTATCAACAATTTTTTGACAGTTTTTCAAATAATACATAGGACCTCTACTTTCAGAAATGTACTCTGAAATGTAATCTAAAAATTGGATCAACTTGAGTGTATATTCTTTTCCAAAATCACCGGCTTTTTCGTCTTCCTCCATGAGCTTTGCTTTTAAGAATTTGGCAATACATGGGAAATTCGAATCTTCTTTGCACTGAGCAGTTAGATTCAGTAACTCTCTGTATTCCGGTATCTTGAAGTTGTCTATATGTATGGAGCATTTATTCAAAAATTTTTTGTTATTGTACTCGATGACAGTATCCTCATTAAATATAATATTGTTAGTGAAGGTATACCCATTATTGCCGTCAGATTGCAATATCACATCTCCTCTTGGACCTTCTTGAAAAGTTACAAAATATTTTATTTTATTACCATCCTTTCTCGTGATATTAATAACGCCTGTTTTTTCGTCCACTTTAATTTTTTGGATGAATTTGCTGTCCACAGTAAAATTAAAGACATTACCTGACAAAATTATAGTATCGTTTGCATCCAATTCTAATTCTTGCTGCTTTGGTGTTAAATTTGTAATTTTGCCGATAGCAATATCGTCTTTTATATCTTGTACAAATTTATATTTTCTTAGCATCTTTTTCAATTTTGTATAATCATATGAATATTTTATGGTTTCTAACACTTCAGGTTTGAATTCTCCATTCTCAAAGATATCTTCATCTTTTAAGCCAGAGTATTTCGAAAACAAATCTTGCTTCCATATGTTTAAGGCAATATCAAGATAGTTTGCAGATGGTTTGTGTTCTAATACTTTATCAACACATCGCTTTTGATCCAATGGTGTATCGTCACCTGGAATCTTATAACAACCATATCGTACCCAACCTTTCACCATAGATTCCGTAACTTTGTTCATAGCGCTGTCTATCAATTCCACCATTTTAGCAATCGTTGCCTCCCCAGTGAAACTTCGTTGCTTCAATCGTATTTGACCTTTGATGTAACCTATTAAATTCTCTGCAGGATTGTAATCCGGTGCCTTGACTGGAAGAAAAATTGCATCAACATCTAGAAAATTCTTGCACCAATTGTGAATGTATGAATAATGGTTGGAATCCACATCAATTTTTCCGTGCTGTGGTGCAGAATCCCATGCCAATCTCAAATTATCTAAAACATCACTTGGAAATGCAGAAGTATAATAATTTACTGTTTCTACTAAATATTTTAGAAAAAGTGCACGGTCGCCTCGTTCACTGTCAACTTTTCCACCTAATGTATTTCTTCCGGTCGGTGTATAGTAAGATCTTGGTATTATTTTTGAGACGGGAACTGAACGATCTATTCCCAGTGCATTTTTTACTAGAACTTGTAATTCTTTAAAATAGTATATCATATCTTGTAGCGAGCTGTTCACAAATGCAGTATTTTGTTTTTTATTCTTACTGTCCGATACATTTACTTTAATCAGACTTCCATCTTCCTTATCCACCTGTCTGTATTCAATCCCATTCAACCACAACAGTTTTTGCATAGTTGGCACACTTTCTTTATCTATTTGATAGTTTAAAAATTCATCTAAATACTCTTTATGTTTACTATTAAGCTGAACAGAATTCAAAAAGTAATATTTGGTGCCCTCGTTTTCAATTTTAAAGTATGTTTCAATGGAATACTCTGCCATTTTTGACGTCCACTCAAAATTTGTTATATCCAAAGGTATCGAATCACCTTGATATTCATTCTCATTCATTAGCTTTATGGACTGTACACTATCGTCTTCATAAGTAATTTCCAACGACAAATCACTACTATTAATCGAAAGACTTTTCGCCTTCATCCCAAAAATAGTCCGTTCCATTGTAAGTGCAGGTTTGAAAAATCCACATTCAAGTTCGACTTCGTCGGTTGGTTTGTTGTCGTTTGCTGCTTCCGGATAATAAATGTCTTTATCGTCATTATCCAATTTTATATAAGACCTTCGTGTAATCTTGAAGAGGTCGATCTCATCGGGGGAAAGTTCGATTCTGTTTTTGTTATTGTTGGTTTTTATTTTTTTTTCTAACATTTCTTGAAATGCTTTCTTCTTACGTACCAATATTTTGCCTTTCTTCGTCCAAGAGCTCTTATTATCCCATTTCAACCACTTGTTTAATTCCGGTCCTTTACACTCGTTACCTAGATCGTCTTTTTTAATTTTTTCAGGATTAAATAATCTGAAATTTGGATCAAGTATATCATCCACATTAAGGAATCGACTCAAAGCAGTTCCTTCACGCGTAGGTGGTCGAATCCACCAAAATAAAGCAAATTTGGGTGGATCTTTGGCACGCGTCCAACATTGAGTCTGTTCATCATAAAATAAATGATTGCCTCTCGGTGTAAGATCGGTTATCGTACAACCAGGTTCTAGTACACTTTCACGAAATTCATCGTCATTCGAAGAAGTGTATGAATTCGAGACTAATCCCAACCCAACATACAAATTTAACGTCAATGTTTTACCCTTTGACTTTGCGAATTCTGGAATACTATCTTTAGAACCCCATCCACGACGTGAAACTTCGTTTAGAGTTACCAAAGTTTCGTCCATAAAGAACAAATTTAATGGATTCAACATTCCATCTTCTTTGTCCTGCTCTAAAATGAAATCCTTTAATTCGTCTTGCTTCGCCTTTGAAGCAAGATCGCCTTCGCCCAAAGGATCTTTCATTTTGGCTCTCACAAATGAAATATTTGCAGTTTTTAATGTTCTCCATACAGTAGAATCAGACACATTCAATTCCGGGTATTTTTCTTGAAGCTTTTGTTTCAACTGTGCGACCGTATCACGCGGATATTCCGTTGCTAACTGCACACACATTTCTTGTTGCTCTTCATTCATACGTGCCCAACGAAAACCACCTTGCTTACCTGGAGCAGGTACACCCACAGTTAAAATACCCATTTCAGGATCATGAATTTTTTCCAAATTTTGATTTTTTGTTGCTCGTTTATAATTTGATATGGTTTTTTTGCAAACACCCATCATCTTGGCAATTTCATCATGATTCATATTTCTCATTTTTCCATTCTTTCCTTCTACCTTTTGTTCTAATAAGTTCATTATTCGACTTCTAACTTCATAACGTAAAGGTTTTCCTTTCATATCACCATTTTTATCCCTTCTGTTTTTGTCTGTGACTAAATTTAAATCAGCATGATCACCGTGCCAGATGTCTTTTTCAGTCATCTTTTCTTTATGTGAGAAAAAAGTAACTCCTAAAACGAAAAAAATGACAAATCTACTAGCATCACATCGGCATCACATCCATCAGAAATCACATTACGAATCGATTTATCACTCAGAACTCACATCAAACATAATTTTCCGTTTACGAGAGTTGCTATCCACAGTTTTGCAAATAATTTCATTCGACTTTCCTACAATCGATGAAGTCACAATCGGTGGAGTCACAATCGGTGGAGTCACAATCGCTGGAGTCACAATCGCTGGAGTCACAATCGGTGGAGTCACAATCGGTGGAGTCCCAACTTTTGAATTAGATGTTGATGCTGCTTTTTCCAAATATTTCTCAAACTCTACCATATCGATATCGGGCATCCACTTGTCAATCCATGCGTCATCATTCAAAAAGCTGCCAAGCGTGAATGTTTCAATTTTCCAGTCACATTGCTTAAAACTTTCAAACCCTGACATAAATAATTTTATTCTATGCACCAAACCATTGCAACAGTTCGTAACATGGCCATTCTTTTCACTATTATAGGTGTACGCATCAAATTCCTCTTGTGTAAGAGTGGTACACTCAATATCAGGATCGTGACTGTAGAAAACACCCCATTTTGGACACTTCTTCATGTTTTTGATGTAACTAATGTATTTCCTATCGTCATATACACATACTTGTTGTCCCTTATTCCTCTCAAAGTCGCATATTGTCACAGTGACATGCATATTCTGACAAACAACATCAAACAAATTTTTTTCCATCGAAAAAAAAATCAATGAATGTTTCGGAAAAAAAAATAATATACAAGTAAATAAGATGATGATCTCTGATCGAACGAATTCTGTAAGTCCTTTCGATCCGCAAGATACATGGGATAACTATGAAAAATCGGAACAAGATTTTGCTGATAATTATTCTTCTCCCACCAATTTTTACAATAATCAGAACGACAAATCTTCACAAGACTCAATTTTAAAAGCGTTTCATCAATCAGATATATTGAGATCATTAAAAAACGAATCAAATGCAGATTTCTCAAAATCGCGAAACATGTTGGGTCTACAAAACAAGCAAGTATATGAAGAATCAGTAAATCAAAATATTTTACCACAATCTATCCGAGAGGAAAACTTTTTGGATGACTTCTTTGTTGGTTCATTACATGTTGAACATCAATCAAAACAAGGAATTTTTACAGATCGACTCGGAAATAACTTTGAAATATGGGAAAATCAACTTCCACCCGCTGAACGAGATCATGGCACGACTGCAAATAGTACAAGCGATAGAAGATTAGAAAGATTACAAGGTTATGATATTAATGTTCAAAAAAAGAAGACAGAAGTTGTTGGTTTAGTAAATCCTGGAGAAACATCATCTCATCACCAATCTTCACAAGTAAGAGGCAATGAATTAGAATATAATAGCAGAGAAGCATTTTTCAATCAAAATGGATTGCAACCTGCTCAAGAGTTTGAGCAGAAAAGAGATGATTTATACGATGGATACAATTATAAAGCTGGTCATGCTTCCAGAGTATTTACGTTAGAACATTCGTGGAGAGACCAACTTACTCAACCAGTACGAAAACAAAAAGCTTCCAATGTTCCAGATAAATCCACCCGTTCCGGGTTGAATTCAAAACGCAGAGAATTGTCGGGACCATTTCATGTAAAAAACGCAAATCAAAATGCAGTTTCAGCAAAAGCTGGTCGAATCACATTGCCACAATTGAATGCAGCGACTTTGAGATCAGAATGCATGTCATTCGAAAATAAATCTGCACATACCTATAACATGAATTTGAAAACACATGTATCGGAGTCGGACAGTTCAACATTAAAAGATGGACGTCTCGAAAATGAAGTTGACAACCAAAAGATCGATCATGTTATAAGTGGGCCTATTCCTATCGTTTCAGCAGAAAATATTCAAAAACATCGTGAAAAACTATCAGTCACACCAATACCTACAAAAGAATGGAATGTTATTAAAAAAATTAATGAAGGTATAGATCATTTGAAAGAAGATGATCATGAATTACTCGAAATTATGGAAAAATCCAGCTTGAAAGCGGAACTCAGTGCACCTAAAGAATCATTTGATCATATACGTGACAATGAAGTAGCTGCACAAGATCCTGATTCATTATACTCGCAAACAGTCGAAGGTGGAACCATAAAGTCAGATGTATCGCAAACAGATTCGAAACGAGAAATCGTAGGTGAAAATGAAACACAAGATGTTGTTGTTGCACCTGTTCAACAGATACGATCAGATGTTGTTATGGGCGTAAGTGATAGTCAACATCATGAAAATGATAGATTTCAAGCCGAAATTGGAAATCAAATCCAAGCAAAAAACGTCTTGAAAAACGAAAAACAATATATTGATCGCAATGATTTGAAAGATAGTTCGCATATAGGAAAAGCATCCACACTTACTAAAATAGTCCTACCATTGAATGATAGAGCTACACATGCAATTCAAAGACCTGGATATTCTTCAAATATGATGGAAAGTTTTACTATCAATAAACAAGAAACTTTAGAAGAAACCAAGCGAAATAATGAGAATAATAAAGAACAAAATGCCGAATTATATCAAAATGTTGAACTTCAGTTACAGCAGCATGTACAGGAAACAGATAGAGAAGAACAAGATATGTACTACCAAAAAGAATTGATACAGTCACATGTGACGCAAAAGCAATTAGAAGCAAAATCATTCAAGAAAAATAGTCCGGAAGCTTCTACATTTACGAGAACAAATGATATGACTAACCAGAATGCCCAAAACGTACATTTAAAACAACAAGTTGTCAGTAGTTTATCAAAGGGAGGCACGGTGGATACGGATCGTATCCATACTCCTCATGAACAGAATTGGCGAATGCAAGAATCAGTCGTTGAACCAATTACAAAATTATCAGAAGATCGTTCAACACCTTGTCGTATTCCTAGCCGATCTGTGAATTCGACTCCTGTTCGCTTCCTTTCAAATGTTCAATCCGAATCAAAACGGGAAGATTCTTCATGCTTTTCATCACGAATGACACCGACGTTGAAAATCGATGCTTTAGCACGATCTCAAACATATTCATCAAGAGAACAAAATAATTCAGACAACTGTTAAAAAAATATTGTTGCATCTGACTTGAAAAAAATACCTATTGAAACATTGTTTTTTTATTTTTTTTTTCGAAGTAATTTTCAAGTATTTTGAAGTACACATGAATTATGATCCTCTCACACTACACGAAGAATGTACCCGTATGCTAAGAAGAAAAAGTCGAAAAAGTATTTGGGATTATGTTCAAAAAAAACTTTCTGAAAACGGTAATTCCGAAACTACATGCGATACTACACGCACCATCAATACTACACCTTCTACCTCCCAATCAAAACATCGTTTTGATATTTTAGATTGTTTGTTGTGTTTTTTCTGCCTAAATGGTTTGCCAGAAAATATTACATATGATAATCATTCACATAACGATTCATACGATGATTCACATGATCACGAAATTTGATTTATTGCAACTCAAGTTTATCTTTTCGGAATCCTGCATAATAAAATACTCTCTTTGTACCACAATTACGTCTGCCCATGTAATGTCTGATAGTATCTTTTATTTCACGATTTCTCAAAATATCTTTGATCAATTTTACATGAGAGCCTCGTGTTGACATTCTCAATTCCGCCGCTGCTCCAGCCATAAAATTTAAGATTGCTCTTTCCGAAAATGTTGCTCTGATAGCATGTCGACTTTGATCCAATGTATATGCTATATTTGCACTCAGCATGATTACCATGATTGCGTAACTCAAATCGGTGTATAACATTTGGGGAGTCAATTTTTCAGTTGCATTTTCATCAGCAAGTGTTTGAATATAAGAAAGAACAGGTGCTCGTTCCAAATATTCATTCTTTGAAGAATACGGACGCCATTCACAAAAATCTCTTCCAAAATCTATAAACCTAACATCAACAGGGTCATCTTTGAAAACCATGTTAGAAGGTTTCAAATCATAGCAAAATAAATTATTATCAGCCATCTTTCTAAGATGCTGAATAGTTTGCGTACGTAACTCTTTTGCGATGGGTATGACTTCTGAAGGGGTATCACATAGAAGAGAATGAACATCTTTTGGATAATGTTCGCACACAATGTGTAAACCTCCACGTTGTAAACGTGTTGCATGTCTCACATACCATGCATCATACATGATAGGACATACTTGTAAATTCGTTGCTATCGCAGTATTTCGAAACTCCCAGCTAGCGTTACCAATCCTTTGAGTATCACTGTTACGACGAGGTTGTCGGACAACACATTTGGTACCATCTTTTGCTTGAGCTAAATAAACTGCATTATTTGATCCCTTTCCTAATAGTTTTATCAATTTTAGTCCAAATTGAAGTCCTGTACCATTACGAGGTTGTATTAGAGTAGTTCTCTGATATTTGGCAGAATCTTCAAGATTAAGCTCTTTCATTTTAATAATTTTCATCTTATTTTTTTTTTAATGTCCGCACTCTGTTTGTCATCATCTTCTATTGATAACATATGAAATCACAATCGTGACAAATCCTAAAATTGTAGTCGATACACTCACAACAAACCCAATATTATCATTTGATGTACATGTCAGAGGCGGTGGGGGAGATTTGTTAAGAAACGATGGTGGAGAAACTGAGAATGGTGGACTAGATGGTATCAAAGGAGGACTAGATGGCAAAGGAAAACGAGGATTGGGTGGTGGAAAAGGCGGAGGTACAGCAGGTAGTTGACCACTTTGAAACACAAACGTCGAGGGAAAATCTGGTGGGAATGGAGGAGTGAACGGTAAAGGAGGTGGTATAGTACAATCATGACAAAACTCATAATACGGTCTTGATGAATTTATTTCATTTTCGCATGCATTCTTTTCTATTTCAAAACAATCGGTAATGTTTATTAGTTCCTGTGTTTCTGTATGATTTATCAATGGTAAGTTTAAATCCATTACAGGACATGATTGAGCACAAAAGTTGTTTGATGTCTGTATTGAATATTGTGTTATACAAGAGCACAATCTCGTAAAAGGCGGAGGCGGTGGAAGTGAGCCTGATTGAAAGGGACATGCTGCATATGCACAATTTTGAGCAGGATCTTGTGCAACATATGATCCGTCCCAACAAAATAATAGCGCCCCTGAGCAGAAGGAAGACATATTAATTCTACCATCTTTTTTTTTTATCAATAACCAAAATATGCAATGGAAGAAAGTTCAAGTAACGAATCCTTTTACAGTGCAGAAGAATACCACTCAACCATAGAATATGTATCATACTATCAGAATGGTTATACATGGACGATTCCTATGCTACATTGTTCATTTTACAAACCTATGAATAGAGTTTTAGATTTATGGGAATTTTTTGTCATCAAGTTATTAAAAAAAAATAAACCACACTCACTTCAATCTCAAGAAGACATTGCTTTTCTTACATCTTGAATTTGTTTTTCTGCCCTAAGCAAAGTCAATTCTCCCTCCATATTCATATTCTCCTTTCTTATAACTTCTCGTTCCTGTATCATTTCGGAATTGTTTGCTCTAAGTTCAGCATTTTCTGCCTGAAGTTGAGTGATGAGAATATCCTTTTCTTTCTCCAGAGTTTTATACTTTTTACATTCTATTTCAATTGTATCCAATTCACTTACTTTTCTTTTGAGCTGCAATATAGCTTGTTTTGAAAAATCACATTCTCTTGTCAGATCAGAAATTCTTTGTTGATATTCTGAAGATTCTTTCAAGTATTTGCCTTGTTGTTCTCTTGCTCTCTCATCACGAAGTCGTAAATCATCCAACATACTCCTGTGTATTTCCAAAACTCTACTTTGTGATTGATCAGACTGCTCTCTGTATTTTTGATTTGATTCACGCAGTGTGCTTATTGTTTTTTCGTTGCCGTTTAATTCTTGTGTCAACTTTTCTTCTTTTTTCTTCTTCTCCATCTGCAACTCTTTGTGTAATAAGCATTCTTTTTCATATAATGTCTGAAGCTTTCCCATGTCCAAATTTAACGTTGCAATTCTGTTTTCAAAATCCTTCTTTTGAGCTTCATATGCACATTTTTGTTCATTTCTTAATTTTTCGATTCCTTGTTTCCAATTTGCTTCTAATTGTGCTTGCATCGTTGTCATTTTTTCTAATCGTTCGTTTGCATCTTTGAATTGCCTTTTGCACTTGTCATGATTACTCTTTTCCATTGAAAGTTGCGCCTTCACCTCTGCACATTCTAAAGATGTGCTTGATAATTCATCTTGTAGTTCAAGTAAATGATTGTTTCCTTTCAAAGAAATAACTTCCTCTATCTTCTTTTCTGCAACCGTTCCATACTTCAATGTTTGTTCCATACATCGGATTTCCGCATTCAATGTAATCGTTTCAGTTCTCAGGCGAATGTTATCCTGCTCCTCTGTACGAATTACACGAGTTTGAGATTCAATCAATTGTTCGAGCTCTGAATGTTTAATCTTTTCCTCGTGAATCGTTTCGTCAAACTTAGTTTGAAGCTCTGATATTTCATTGTTCTTTTTACTTTCCAATGATTCTTTTGATTCTAAGAGAAGATCTCTTTCTGAGGATAACGCTTGTAACGATCTTGGAATCCATCGACATAAAGCACGCTCAGATGCTGCAACCATCCAAGCTTTTACAAAGTCTGGCTCGTTTTCATGTTTTTCCGTAAATTTTTCTAATCCTTCGTTGATAATCATAGATAACCGTTCTGGAGTTTTTTCAATTTCAGGTTCCAATTCACTTAATGATTTCTCCACCATCTCGGCAACATTTATTTCCAAACGTCGTTTAGCATCGTCACACATACTTTTAATGCCTTCTTCTAAAAGGGTGTAAACCTCTTGATCTACGGGTTTCATCGAATTTTTCACAAAAGAATCCAATATGTACTTTTTCAATTTTTTCATATCTTCATCTAATTTTTCGTGAGGTTTTGGCTTCATGACAGATATTTTTTGCATACACTCCGCAATCAGGTTATCTTTTAAATCTCTTGCTTTGATTGAAGAAATTAATGTCCAAGAATCTTTTATTATTGGTATTGAATCCGTTTGCACAATTTCAGTATAATGTTTACAAAGAACAGCATACATTTTCCCGTTTATTTCAGAATCTTGAGCTTTCATAGGAGTAATTTCAGAAAATACTTTCGATCGCAATTTATCAACACCTGCGATAAAAGATCTAGAAAGACTCATTAACCTGTCTTCCATTCGTTGTGAAGCTGGATCTATTGCTGTTGATGGTCGTGGCAATGTTATTAATGTTCTGTTGGGAAACGAAGTTTTGATAGCATCACGAACTGCATTCTTGTTAGGGTCAGAAGAACTTTGTAATGCTTGTTCAAGGTATTCATTCTCGGTAATTTCATTGTTTTCTTTATTTGTGATCTTCAATGAAAAATCACGTAAAATCCAATAAAATTTTGGCATATGTGGCGACAAATCTTTCATTGTACTTTCACTATCAAACTTTACATTTTCTGTAACTCTTGTCATCAAAGATAATGTTTGTAAAGCAGTCTCATCAATAGGTCCCATTGAATTGTATATAAATGTACTTGACAATAGAAGAGCCAAGGTAAATATTCTTACATCGTGAGTATCGTTTGCATCAAGTGCGTCGATACCTTCAGTATCGACAAAAATTATTTTCTTTCCATCAGACTCAAATACTTTTTTGTATAGCCATAAACCTTTTGTACATGCTTGCACTGAATCACCAACACCAAAACCAGTATTGGATGTTGCAGATGCCAATCTATTTAGCAAAAATGATTTACCTGTACGATATTTTCCTGCACATGCAATGACACCAAATTCACCGATTGTATCCAACCATTGTAATGTACTTTCACAAACTGAATAGTTGCCATCAGTGCATGTTATCAGAGGTACTACTTGTTTTGTTTCGTCTTCGAAAAATGAAGTCATTCAATATTTTTTTTAAAAAAATAAAATTTGATGAATACAGAAACGCAAAAAAATATGCTTTACAAAAAAATGAATTTTTTGGCATGGTTTTGCCATTCCCAGCACGAATCCAAATGACGTTACAATTTTTCAGTGTAATTCAATAAAATGCAAGATCTTGTCCAAGAGTTGCTGAAATATTGCTTTCGTGAAAAAAGTCACGCACAATTCGAATCCATATTTAACTCTTTAAAAAGTTATGGAAGCTTTCAACCAGGATATATTTTAGTGAAAGATGATTGTATAAACTTGTTACGTAAATTACCTAATAAAGAAGTACATCTAATTATAATAGATCCACCTTATGGTGCAACTCAGAAGGATTATGATATACCATGGACTCAAGAACAATGGAATCGAATTGTCAAAGAAGTATTTCGTGTCCTTGTACCCAGTGGTCACTTTATTTGTTTCGGTTCAAATGAATTTACATTGAATCTTCATTCGATGATAAAGGAAGCGTTTAAGCATGTCGATCCTCAATTTCAAAGCACAGGTCTATCAACACCCGATAGAATTATATGGCGGCACTTTAGTCGTATGCCAGATCATAAACATAAACATCGATTAGTTAAGCAATTCGAAGATATACTTGTGTATTATCGAAGATCTGCAACGTACGAAGATATGCAAAAAAATCAATTATGCACTGCAAAAAAGGTATGCGACACACAATCAGGTCAAACAAATGTTTGGGAATATTACAAAGACGATGTAAAGTCAGGAAATCCTTACAAAACAATCGACGAGTTCTTTAACAAAGAACACGGTAACACACGTACATTCCACTTGAAACCAGAAGCCTTGCTTCGAAAGCTTATTCGTGCATACTCTTCGAAAAATCATGTTGTTATGGATTTTTGTATGCGACGAGGTGCAACCGGTATTGCGGCTCTTCAAGAACAAAGAAGATTCATTGGATGCGAAATTGAGCAAGTTGATTTTAATTGGGCGACAAAAATACTAAAAGAACGGTTTCCATTTGGATTGTGTCAGTTTTCCGATGTGGTATCCAAGCGTAGCAGAGAAGAACCACCTACGATGGCACTCGAGGACGACGATGATGCAAAAGATATTGATGGTAATACTATAAATTTCTCTAGCGAGAACGACGATGAGAGTGAGGACGACGATGAGAGTGAGGACGACGATGAGAGTGAGGACGACGATGAGAGCGAGGACGACGATGAGAACGAGAAAGCTAAGAAAGCTAAGAAGGACGATAATTTTAAGGCGAAATTACAACAGTTCATAAGCAGATATGAAAAAATAGGAGTGACTGTTGGAACAAAAGTAATTAGTATACAAAGAAATAAAACTGGTGGTAAAATAGGACATGTCGTACGATTTTACTATGATAATGAATATGACACCCCAAGAATCGTTGTGAATTTTGCTGATGGTAAGGTACTTAAGATAGCCACATATACTATAAAACGGTTTAAGGGATTACCTAATGGACAACCAATATTAGGAAGTATGTATCGAAAGTTTTTTCTCAAGCAGGGGAATCAAGTAGGATACGATGATGGTATTGTATCAAGTGTCGAAAAACAAATAGATTCATTCAATAATTCAGTGAATGTATATCATGTGAAATTTGTTGACAACGACAATGTCCATGTAGAGACTGAAGAATGCTTGAATGGAATATTTATGTATTTAAACGACATTAAATACATTCATATAGATAGCTCTGTTGTAGAAAATTGTGCACCTTACGCTTTTAATGTAGAATATAGCACACTCGACATTGCTTTTCGAAAGCGATATCCTTTACAACAAAGCGAAACGAATTCTACAGGGTGGAAGGGTGTCAACGGACCGTATTCAAATGCGTCAGGTAAAGAATATTATCAAACAAGTAAATCGGGTGATGTTGGAGTTATGTTACAATGTTGTGACGCAAAAATAGCCGCTTTGGCCTATGTAATTTCAAGAAAAACAAGTCGGACCAACGCTGCAAGTGTCAAAAGTTTGATAAAAGAACATATATTATTAAACACACATGAAGATTATGGAGTTCATACAACATTCTACAAGTAAAGTTCAGAAGTGTTTGCATTTGCTTTCCATTCATCTAAATTCAGAAGTGTTTGCACTTGCTTTCCATTCATCTAAATTTCCAAAATATTCCTTGAACTCAAGTTTAGTATAGAAGTTATTATCTGGTGCCTTTCGTCTCTCGTGGATACTCATATAGCGACGGTGTCTTTTTTTTAAATAATCATAAATAGGAGCTTTTGCAGATTGTCGGATATTCGACATGGTAAGTATACCTGACTGCACAATTTTATCAGGAAGCTTGAATGCTTTCGTCAAAAATTTTACCCGATGAACAATAGGTTTTCGATTACCAGGGTTCCACAATGGCCAAAATCGATTTGCATCATATTTAGAGAGCAAACCTTTTCCTTTTGCGATAGCGCCCTTGTAACAATTTGTGTCATTGTCTTTATCCACAACAATCACATATTGATTTTTGTCCAACTTTTCATCCCGACCTTTTGAAATGACTCCGTATCTCATAGCAGCTTTAAGATGTTTATGTTTTTTACCACGCGTAAATGGATAACCAGCCATTTTCATAGGTTTCTTTGTGTCTGACAAATTTTTCATCGAAAAAAAAAATATGGTGATTTTTTTCACTATGAATTTTAATTTGACTGCAACATTTTTTGAATACGCTCTTGTTGTTTCTTACGCGCGTATGATACCGAAGAAGTATCATCACCCATATTAATCAATTGAGAAGAAAGTTTATCCGGAATTTTCCATCCATAATAACTATCGATTGATTTTATGCGTATCGTCATACTTATGCATTCGTCATCTTGCCATTTGCTTCTTACAGACTCGTGTTCCCATATATCGTATGCCTCGTCTGTAAACACAACAACGGTTGCATCTGGTGTGAAAAAAGAATATTCCCATCCTAAAGTGGGACATGTAAACTTGAATTCACGATGATAAATGACAGTCTTTGCTGCACATATCATTAAAACTAGACCCTCTTTATCAGGAGCCCATGTATCTGGGTGACTTCCGAGTCCCCAACCTTCTTTGACAAGTTTTGTGCCATCACCACGTTTTGCACATTCTCTAATAGCACCTTTGTGACGCATAGTCGCAACAGAAACATCATGCAAATTTTTTTTCATGTAATCCAATGCAGCATGCTCACAAACATTTTGAGCCGATTTTATTGATTCAACTACTGCAGCTTCAATCACTGAATGATCTTGCGCCATGCAATGATGTCCGTTATAATGTGCTGTCTTCGGGTATTGTTTGCCAAATCGTTGAAACCATTCAACATTATTGAAAAAATCAAGCAATCCTTTTGTAGAACTGATACCGTTCGGTATAATATGTAAACCTTTCGGTTTTACTATCGTAGCGGATTCTGAAATAGATTTACGTTTCGACATTTTTATCGAAAAAAAATGAAATGTAAAATAGTCAAATTTTAAAATATTGAATTTTAAAAAAATGAATATTCGAAGAATCATACGACTTACCTGCAAATCTTGGGACGAATGGACACAATCTCGAATTTCTCAAATTTCAGAGCATTATTCAGAAAAAAAACATGGACTTGATTTACGAAAATCGGGTTTTTTGAAAAGTGAAGTACTAAAAGCAGATGAATGTATCTATATTGAAGATAACGACAAAATTTTAGGCTTTGTTTTTCTCATCACGAAAAAAAGACCGCGAGCATTGTATGTCACCTTAATGGCCTCTTTTGAAAAAGGAATCGGTAAAAAACTCGTAAAATTTATTGATTCAACACTCATATATCCACACGAATTTATTGGTTTAAGAGCTACTTACAATTCGGTAGGTTTTTATATAAAATTAGGTTTTCAAGTATTTGATTTCATATCAATGGACGAGTATGTCAATGGTACATCAGATCCTGTCATTACAAACGCCATATTCAATAATTTGCAAAATTCTTCGAAATTACAAGATCTTCAAAATTTATTGATTGAACGTGATTGGATGCCTGAAAATAGCGATGAATTTCCATTGTTGAAAAAAAGAACCACTCCTGTATTTGAAATTCGTCGCCAATCAAAACGATTTCTTCAATTGTAATCTACTTTTTTCAGGTAAAAAATCAATCATCTTTAGTAACAGTGATGTCGAAATGTATTCGTTTGATTTTTGCTTCAAGTAGGTGTCTGTATCCAAAAGTTCACATTCGATTTCTAAAACAGCATCGTCATGCATCTGAGAATATTCTGCTTTAGATTTACTTTCACCAGACCAAGTCATCGAAAAATCGAATGCCCAGATATCGTTTTCCGTTTTAAATCTTCGCCGTTGTTTTATTCTAACGAGATACGGTTGAACAGATAAAGGTGGGTTTGTCACTTCTTTTTCAGTTTTTAAAGAAATTCGAACGTCTACACCACCAATTTTCTCTTCGATTTTATGTACCAAATCAATAGAACGAGCAACCATTTTTTTTTCAGTCGTTTCTGGTATGACATTCATAGTATTACTATCATATTTTACTCTTGTGCGTATTTGACGACCTTCGTGCTCAAAATATACGTCTGTTTCTTCCTTCCATTCATCATCACCTTGTACAAATGCAGATTTTTGCATGTCCTCAATAATATTGTCCATAAAAGCACGTTTTACGCCAGGATGAAATTTATCGTCAATGATACAACCAAAACGTGCTTCTAACTCACAATCAGGATTTTGTCTCAACAATTCTACCATACTAGATGTCTGTTCAATACATTCAGCAACACTGGGATATTTTTTCATCAATATTGTCTTTTCCATCCTTATTAGATCTTGAAACAAAAAAAATGAATTTGATACAACAATATGTCCTACCCCCAAAAAATTTTACCGTACTAACAAATAGCAGAATAAAATATTCTGGAACTCATTGTTCTCAAGTATGATGGATACGATTTCATATATGACATCACTCTATTATTATTTGAAAAAATACTGTATGAAATTATACTAAGTGGTATTGTACAACCAGAAACCAAACAAACATATAATGATATAAATGAAATAAAAGAAACGATGTTTAATACTGGACCGCAAATTATGCAAAATATGATTGCAATCGGAACCCACAATATCGCCAAATATGTGCCTATAATTAAATTCCGAATGATTCCAAACTTGTAAATCCTATCATGCCGTAAAAATAAGAAACACTTTTCACTATTCTCAAAATAATTGTCTGGAAGTACGAAAACATGTTTTTTTTTCAGTGCTTCCGGCCATGACATTGGCAACGATAATGGAGAAAGAAAGCTACACCACCATGGTGTCAATATGTATATGATTAATGGTCTTGCAGAAAGTAGTACAACATTTGTTGAGAAAGGTAAAAGCACAATACTATAAAAAGCAAAAGGAAGAACAAAACTCGAAGCCATAGATGTAATTACTTGACAAAGCACAAATGTATTACAAAATCGTTTCATACTCACAGTATCTTCGGCTGCATTATCTATCTGTACTTTCACATCTGCTTTTACGCTGACTGTATTCACTTTCACAACTTTGCTATCGATGTTCACATTGAAACCTACATTACTCACTTTCATTAACATAATTGATATTTTTAATTCCTACATGACAAGTTCTTTTCTTCAATTTCAAATAACTTTCTTAGGATCATATCCTTGTTTCATGATAAAATCTTTTCGCAATCGTTCACGCCTCTTATTCTTGCATCTTTGTATTTCATATTTACGATGAGATCTAGATAATAGTCGCATATTAGTCCTACTAAAAGAATGACAAGTCATATGTAGAATACTCAAAGCTTGTATTACATTTTCTTTTCCATCTCTTTGTCCTCCACAATATTCTTTCAAAATAAACAATACAGATGTCAATAAATCGATTGGAGGAAACCAATGTATAAAGTTTCGCGAATAAGGTACCAAACATTTTGGTATGCGGTTTTGAATTGTCGTCACGATGGACTCTCCTGTATTCTCAGACTTTTTTGAGTTGTGCCTTGATTCCAACGGAACATAAGGCTTGAAATATGGTACAAATATATTATTAAACCTAATATTTCCTGCAATGTACTGTTCCACAACTGATGGTAACGGTGGTTTGTATGGAACAAATATTTTGTTGTATGCAGTTGTAGGAACAGGGGGTGTGGTTTTATTTTTGCCGCCAAAGAACTTGAACAAAAAACTCATTTCGAAAAAAAAAGGTTTTAAACTCAGTCATTTACACAAAACATTTTCAATTCTGCAATCGCTTTTTGGACATCCACTTCTCTTTCACTTCTTACTCTAAGTACTTTTTCGTCAATCGTTTCGTTTAATTCCTCTCGTTTTATTACTTCTTTTAAAGCATATTGTACTTTTCGTGTTATTCCTTTCATTTCGTCCTTATGAAACATTCCTGAATTATACAAAACCGTTTTCCACGGTGCACTCACGGATGCATTGTTTGGAAAAGTTGTGACATACCTAAAAACCTTTACAGTAGAATCAGGTGAGGAATGAGATTTGTATCGAATGGCACGATTAATAATTTGATTTTCATCTTGTATATTTTCTGCTGGTTCCATGATGTGAACAATGTCCACACGTTTCAAATCAATACCTTGCGCACCTGCGTCCGTTATGAATAATGTTGAATTCGGCTTCCGATTAAACTTTTTAATATTATCATCTCTGTCTGTATGTGTCATATCACCAGTAATTTGAAAGGAACTTGTATTGTTAAACGAATCCCATAAAGTCTGCAAAGCTTTGACTCCTGTGTCTTTACGCGAAGAGTATATAATTTGTTTACAATTATTATTATTACATTCTTCCAGATGCTTTAGGATTTGTTGAAACTTAGGAGAAAGTGCCGGATTTTCTGGAAATGGATTATTCGATAAGGCTCGTAATAATGTATTGTATGTGTTTTTTGAAGAAGATACTCTCGTTCGAGGTTCATCTTCGTCTTCGATTTGCAGCGTAAAATCTTGCCGTCTATTCAACAAGTACAAAAAGCATTGTGACCATGTCATAGGACATTCAACATTTTCCTCAATTTTTTTGGGATACTTCTTTTCAGATTTCGGATCGTTCCTCGGATCATAAAAGAAAATCCGTCCTTGCAAATCCTTTTGCTCTGTCAACATCATATTATCTAATGCTTTTCGTTCATCGATTGCATTATGTACGATTGGTGTTCCACTCAAAAATATGACTCGTTTACACTGCTGTATATTATACATCCAATTCAACATTCGCTGAGATTCTCTTGACCATGCATTTCGAAACCGATGGGATTCATCCACAATCGCCATGGAATATGTAGAAGCTAAAGGTGCACTCTCTTGCTCCAAGTATTCATAATGAATGATGTCAACATATAATCCATTAAAACTCTCGTGGTTTCTTATCAACAATCTTTCTACTTCGGACTTCCATTGTAAAACTGTACTCTTATCACATATAATCAACACTTTACTCTTGTCCGTTAAAATGCTCATACACATGCATGCTCCAATGGTTTTACCACTTCCCATACCCCAACATATGTATACAGGAAATTTGTCATCGTGAATATTTGTGATAAGCTGCTTTTGATGCGGTAAGAGCTTGATTGGCAGATGTTTCTTATCGTCACTTTCAATATAATGTGGACTCGATGAAATATTCGACAAGCATATCATTATTGTAGCTGGACATTTATTTTTTTTGAACGACCGTAAAACGTGCATTTTATCATCGAATTCTTAAAGCCTTTCTACTCATATCAATTGAAACACAAGGATCTGTATTGATGAACCATATAGGAATATCATCAAACCCAAATGTATCGTACTTTTGAAAGGGAGAAACAGCATTCTTACCACCACAATCTCTCAATAACTTTGCTTCATGAAAATTAATAAAAGTGATCGATCCTGCACGTGCAATGTGTAAACAATTTTCAAAAGAAATACTTCCAGTAGTCATGAAACAAGACCAAAAGACAAGAAAATTACCGAGCTTTTCTTTTTGTGTACATGAAGCTTCAACAACATTTTTACCCACCACCATGATATCCATTTTATTTACCAACCTATTTGATATACTTGATTGCGTACGTAAGTGTTTCACTTCCATTTCCACATTCAAGGCACGTTGGAAAAGGAATTCGTACTTTACAACTTTTGCTTCTTTCATCATTTTTTTTATACAATGACTGTATTCGTGTACAGAGTCAAATATCGACATAATGGTCAGACGAGACTTCCATATTTTCACAAAATGCTCACACACATTCTCAGGATCTATATCAAGTGCCTGATAAAGGATTTTAATTTTCAAATCTTCACTCAAAATAGACATCCAAGATGTTGTCAAGTTTATTATCATGTTTTGTAAACGCAAATGTTGATTTGTTGAAAGTTTATGCCCATCATGAAGAAAGATCAAAAGGTGATTCAATTTTTCAATGGTGATTTTTTCCATTTTTTTTTTCACAAAAAATTTTTATAAATTGACATGAAAAAAATAATAAATTGCCTCATCGAATGCAAGGACATGTCTGCTCATATTTCAGATGTTTCACACGCATGCTCATTATCTAATCAACAAATTCATTCGCTACTAAAACCACATGAAGATATATTTATTATGAACGAAGATTACATTACATATAAAGCACCTTTTGATATCAAAGATAAAATATCATTTCGTAAAGCGATTGAAACCGCGTTTCCGAAAGGCATTCCGTACAAGCACTTGCAATTCTGCTACGAATTTTGTGAATTGGATTTTAATGAAATGCTTTACGAAGATTGTGTCCACATACATAAATTCGGCAAAACAGAAGAAATTATACTCTTTAAAAAATACACTGAATGTCAGCCGAACATTCACGATTTATGGTATGATGCGTCATGAACTAACCAAAGCTTCCACAAATTTATAAATCATTTTCGAAATCGACGACCTCTTCTTTTCTGGTACAGGATATGTTGACAATATTTTTTTGGCGTAATGATCATCACAGCTCAATAATTCTTTTATTTTAGATTTATTATTACCCTGCTCAAAAGAAAATGGCTTACATTCTTCAGACTGTAACTGTGCTTTCCTTTCGTTCAAATGATTAATATTTTCATTAATTTCTTTTATTTGATAATCTCTCTTCATTTCAGCAGCATGTAATCTAAATGATTCGCACTTCCACAACTTTAATATTTTTGTGTATGTATTTGTCATTTCATATAATTTTTATTTTAAACTTGCTTGCTTTTTCTACGTAGTCTCTCCGGCATCATGCTAGATTCATGTAGCGTTTTCAATTTCAATTCGATTTTTTTGATTGGATTTATTGCGTTATTTGTGCTACCATGAATTTTGCATATATTATATTCATGCAATAATTGCTCGAAAATTTCCTCGGGTGTAAAGAGTAATTTTACACGGTCTTGAAAAGATCTTGTTAATATCATGACATTATTTGATATGTCACGATTAATATACAATACGACATAACGTGTTTTGTCATCGACTTCAACAGATGAAATCACACGCGAATCATTCTCTGCAGGTCTATTTTTATTTTCTGTCACAACAATTGTAGTAATGTATTGTGTCCTTAAGAATAATGCAAGTTCATATACATCGATTGGAGCATTTTTTTCCAAAATTTCTTTGTTGTGGAACTGTTCAAAGTCGTTCAGACCTAATGTACATTTATCAGGGTCACGCATTCTTTGCTGATGTATTGCCTCAGTTAAAATGATATTCTTAATATGTGCTGGAGTATATATAAAACCAGTCAATATAAAATCATTTTTATAAAAATGTAACAACGAAGCAATATGACTATTAGGACAATTGCTATCATTTACTGTCAATAATGAATATGTATCTGTTTGAGTTAGTAATCTACTCAAAAATGAATCAACGGGTACACTCAACAATTTGTCTACATAAAAATACTTTTGAATATTGAATTTATAAAAATATGGATCATCTTCTTTTGGTGTATACACAGATGGATTGTGTTTCAAATCAGAAAAAGGTACACCATTTTCAATGAAATGGTTGGGTTTCATTCTTTTTGCTTGTATTTCTTGAATATCAGTAGCCATTTTTTATATCCACGAAAAAAAAATTTGGGTCGAAAAAAATGAAAAAAAATCTATTGTGAAAATAATGTGCGACAAATGTTATATCGATGAAGTATCCATCGAAGATATACCAACATGTTTATTACAATCTGTGTCTGATATATTTCATGACATTTCACAAGGACAACTGAATTTACAATCCTTTGTTATAAACGACAGAATCTTTTACATAATACTTGTATTTATTATTGTAATGATCATACGGTATATTTTAAAGGGAAATAAAAACCAAAAGACCGATCAAACCTTTTGGGAAATGGATACAAGGTGGAATCCTTAATACACGATGTTGACTATTTTCCCAACAATTCATTACTTTGTCTGTCGCAATATAATAATTTTTTGCAAGTTTTCTACACTTTTTTCTGCAATGCAACATATGTTTCCGCACATAATAATCCCATTCTCTTCTTTCTGCTCGTATATAACCTTTGCTTTCCAAATATGTTTGAGATGTGTCTTCTAATTTATACTTTATGGCTTCACTAGTAAACATTTCGTGGTTTTTTACATAAATTATGCGATTCGATGTATGATGTTTCCAGAAAACAGTATCGTAGGGAGGATCTTCGACATCTTTTGGTGTATGTGTTACAGACACTTGCACACCAGTTGCACCTTCTGAAAAAGATGCAAGCTTAATATCATCGATCTCGCAATTTATACTATGACCAGCTTTTTCATGTATGAAACGAAGAAAGCATGATACCTTGACTTGCTTCGTTGGATATGAAAGAAAAGACGGATACGCGGTGACACATTGTTGGACAGATATTTCCATACCCATGATTCTATTCAATATGCCATCTGTTGTATTCTTGTACAAATCTTCAAGTTTGAGTTTGTGCTCTATAAATCGATCTCCAGAATGTGCTGACTCTTTCAAACTACTAGGTTGAGCCATATGTTCGATTATCAATTGTATAATAGAATCTGGTAACATACCAAGAGTATTTCTGGTCTCCCACGCATTTTGACATAACAACAAGGTTAACACTTTATCTTTCAGAGGTTGAGGATAAAACTTGTGTGTGTCTGGCGTCCATGTAAAGAATATACTACATGTATCTTGTGGGTATAATGTTTTTACTGCGCTTAAATAGTCACGAATTTGTTCCTCAGTAGCTTCATCTGCGTTAGATAATAATTTTGTGAGTGTTGATTTCAAAGTTACCTCAGATATATTATTTTTTGTAAATCCACATATCGCAAGCGCTCTTCGCCGTGGTAATTCTACAAGAGTCATATGTTTGTGTTGTGAATACAATCTGCTCGTAGCTAAAAATAAACCAAGGGATCTTCGTGTTGATGCAGACCACTTGGGTGCATCTATCCATTTCATATCACAACATGATCTATCACCTCGTATCAATGCACCCATCGAACTTAATTTATTGATGATTGCACTCGTAAATCTCATCTCAGATGGAATATTTGTCGACATCAAAATATAGTATGGTGCAGAATTACTATTTGAACGATGAGTTCTACCCATTTGTTGCATAAAATCTTCCGCACTCCATGGCATTTCTAAAATTATATGGCATCTTCTACGACCAACAGTGTGATTATCATGTAAAGAAATTCCAACCCCTCCAGCACGAGATAGTATGGCAATATGTTTTTGCCCTTGTTGAAATTTTTTGGCCTCGTCCTCTAAAGATCCTTTAGAATATGATTCAAAAACACCATTCGATTTTTTTGAAAATGTCAGCGTCCTTCCAGTCAGTTCCGCAACTTTATCTTTCCCAAACGCATTCAGTATTTCATCTATAGGATTAATAGGCATATTTGGTATGTCATAACCTAACTCGTCCAACATTTCTTCACAAACCTTGAAATCGTGTGTCTTGTCACATAATTTACCTTTTTCTTTTTTTAACATTCTTTTTGCAAATGCCTCTCCTGTATTAATTAATGAGATAATGACAGAATCACCCATGTTCAAACGAGTTCTCGCAATCTGTATTGCATATTTTGTCTTTATTCCTGTAATGATCTTCTGAAAAAATGTCTGGTGAGCTGAACCTCCTAAAATACCATTGTCTCTCAACATTGCAGCACACTCGTTATACATTTGCTCTTCTTCTCTGTTTAATTTCACATTGTAATGTTCCATCACTATGTCAGAAAAACTGAGCTGTCTTGAAACATAAGAACCCGCAGAACGCATTTGAATCGACAATAATTCCATCAAAGGAGTACCATGAGTCTTCATTGCTGATGCAAGTGACAAATATGTTGGGAATGGTGTGTTCTTTCCCCATAATTCTAACCTGTTCAAATACTCTAAATGTTTTATAGAACTCGCAGCTGTAGCACTACTATACAAAATATTTGAATTCGGTACGGAATATATCAACATTTCTATATTTTGAGCAGTCACTGAATTGTTTCGTAATGTATGACATTCATCAAGAATTATTAGCTTTTCAGAATCGTTGGAATTTAAAAAGGCAATACACTTTTTCAAATTCTCGGAATTTAATAAAGAAGTGTAGCTTGAAAATGTAACATTGTTTTTTAATAATTCAAAATCACAAATATTATTTATTTCATTTTCTGAGTCACTTTTAAGTCGTGTATTCGCTGAAATCCAAACAGCTTTGAAACCAGAATCTCTTGCCTTGCTTTCGAATAACAAACCAGCTATTGTTCGTCCTTTTCCAACACCAGTTGCATCACCAAGTAAGAAGCCACCTCTGGCAGCAAAAGACTGAAACACTCTACGTATTGTTTCCGTTTGTAATGTTGATAGTTTCGATGTATTAGGAGATTTCAAATCATATACTAGAGCAGGTAATGTTGCACATGCTAAATTAATTGGTTCACAAACATCAGTAGGATGAGGATTTACATCTTCACCATCCCATGGTTTCCACTTTACAAAAGCTTCTTCATTCAACATTTTCTCATAAAATTATTTTTTTTTTTTAATTATACATAGCAAAAGTAACTTATTTTTTTTCATTCAATATATCATTTACGACACTCGACAAAAAAATATTGCAGCGGAGGTCGTCTCAAACTCCCAAATTGACGAAAAGCTTTAAATTTTTGCATTCTCGGCTTGCTCCATAACGGTTGTCTCGATCCTGTTTTCGATTTGCTCAATAATATTCGGTCCTATTTTTTTTCTCCTCATCAATTGTTCATAAACATCAGCATAATAGACACCATACGATATAAAGCAACATATTGTGCACATAGATAAAGATCCAAAAATACTTGCGAATATTACATTCCGTTCTATAGATACATTCGTTACGGTGGTGTTTGGAGACTGTGCTGGAATACTTGGTGGATCATTTGGTGGAATACTTGGTGGA
>Ga0160423_10000258_pt1 | contig 42366 bp, 61 predicted proteins | sample CRUFie14St8metaG_FD_108191 | JGI IMG/M metagenome (GOLD analysis project Ga0160423, IMG submission 108191) | Marine microbial communities from the Costa Rica Dome - CRUD Field 142mm St8 metaG | ecosystem: Environmental > Aquatic > Marine > Oceanic > Photic zone | place: Costa Rica: the Eastern...
AACCGCTTGACTTCGGCTAGAAGTTTTGGTGCGTCTGCCGCAAGCAAGGCATCTTCTTTCTTCCAATCAATGCGTAAGCACCCATCGGATTCCATGACGACCCAATGGTCGCCACCTCTTACAGTCCAAGCCTTACCTTCCTCAACTTCTTCTTCCTCGGCATTCCACGGCCCTTGTGTATGTCCTTCGTATTTGTCTGTGTCAATCATTCATCATCACCATCTCACCATCTTCATCCAAATATACAAAATAGCGACCAAACTCACTAACCATATCATATCCATCAGCATGAAGGGTATGCCCACTCACAATACTCACCCCTAACACATCAGCAATTTCTTGGCATTTTTCGTATTCTTTCTTAACCGACACTTCACCTAACATATCTTCACTTCTAACATCGTCAAGATATGATTGTGCTGTTATCTTTAACAAACCACGTAACCTCTTGACTTCTGCTAAGAGAAGTGGTGCGTCTGCGATGAGGTTCATGTCGGCTTGCTTACGAGGCAACCTCTCCCTTGAATGAGAGCAGTAAGTAAAACTCTCAAGAGGTGTGGTGATGTTGTTTCCTGTCATGCAATCGGATGCGAGGTTGAGGATGCGCTCATCCCAATTAAGAGCAGCGTGAGTTTCAAGCGGTTCTCCTGTCTCTTCATCGACCCCCCACCACAAATCATTGGGGTCGGGTTTTACATCATCGTGCAACGGGCAAAGAATCCAATCACCATCATTGAACTCATACCAAACCCATTTGTTTTCTGTGTGTCCTTCGTATTTGCCTGTGTCAATCATTCTTTCACCTCATAGATTGGTTTGATTATCATTTCATACACCTCGTCATAAGTTGGAACGGGTGAGTCGTCAACATGATTCACTATACCATCATTGTGATGCACTCCTGTATCAGCATTGAAGAACTCCCATGTTCTATCCTCCCAAGTGTCGTGATGCCCTGCACAGTCTATTGCTATACGCACATACTGTCCGTTCACAAGGTATCTGTAAGTGCAAACATAACCTAAGAATGTAGGCGTATGTTCTTCATATTTATCTGTGTCAATCATTCAATCATCTCCTTATTTTCAGCGCAAGTGTTATGAGGCCCACAATACCAAGCGGGAGTCCACAATCCTTTGTTCACCACATTCTTTGTAGTTCCACAACATTCACATCTTTTGTCTGTGTCAATCATTCTTTCACCTCTTTCAATCCCCATTCTATATTCTCAACAAATCTTTTCAATTTGTAATTATCTTTTCGCAACCGCTTGACTTCTGCGAGTAGGTCTTTGTAATCATCAACCGAAAGGTTGCTGAATCTCTCAAGTAATTCTTCGTTTGTCATTCCGTATTTGCCTGTGTCAATCATTCAATCACTCCCATTTCTCTCATTATCCTACAGAACTCTAACGAGTCTATCTTCTCATCCAAGAAATCTTGAACGCTCATTTCAACAAGTCGCAACCGCTTGACTTCCTCAAGTAGAAGTGGTGCGTCGGCCATGAGTTTTATGTTGGCTCGTCGCTCTTCCAAAGAGTGGCTATCTTTACCTCCAACTATGTACCCAATGGCAGGGTTAGCGAAGTCATCAGTCTCCGTCTCCATGAACGGTATATCGTGGTAATAATCTTCATCACAAGACATGGGTGAACCATCACCAAGGTTACGAGCCCACCATTCTTTCGTGTGTCCTTCGTATTTGTCTGTGTCAATCATTGTGATTCCTCCTTCTTATACCAAATAGTTTCATGGCAACCTATGACGACCACTGAGATATCTTCAAGGTCTATTCCTTCATTTTCTACCAAGTGTTGCACATTTGTTTCGGGAGAACTTGATGCAAACATCACATAACCATTGTGAGGTGGGTCAATCTTATTTCTTGCTTCCCATAGCACAGTCTCACAAATGTAGTAATCATTTATTATCTCACAGTCCCCGCTTTGGTAAATGTATTCTTCATCTTTTTCGTAATTCATTTCTTTCACTTCCTTTCCTTTGTTAGTTCTTTATATACTCAATCTCTTCCGTTTTCTATTTGTCTAAGTATTTCTCTTTCTGTTAGTGGATGGTTTTTCTTATCCATCATTTGACTGTAAGTAAGTTCTCCGTCGCCACCGTCACCGTGATAGTTACAAGCATAGCCGATGTTTAGTTGGCATGCTTTCTTGTGAATCCACTTAGCGATAGTCGCTCTTTGGAAAGGTGTCATATCACCTTGTAGTATGAATAGATATTCTTGCTTGTTCATGTTTATTCCTCTTCAAGTAATTCTAGTTCGTCATTGTCAATGCAACGCTGTACATATTCAAGGAAAGTTTCTTCCATGACCCATCCGTGATTCTGGTAGTACCATTCTTGATATTCCTTGTAGTCATCATAGAGTGCTTGTATTGTTTCAATCTTCATTCTTATTCCTCCGTTAGACAACCACAATTACTACAAATATGGTTTTTGGAATCATTCCACCCATTACAAATATCACATGGTGTCATTCTTCATCCCTCGGATTGATTACCATGATTGGTTTGTTTATGTTATAGGCATCTATTGATACTTTACAGTCATGCGCTTTACCAGTGACGAGGTTGAATCTGCCAAGCATAAACAACAGCCCGTTAGTAGTATATCCTTCTTCGATATATCGGACTATCTTGTTACGCATTGTTTCTTCTGCTTCGTTCTTGATTGTGTTTGCATAATCGTTTAGTTCTTGTAATGTTATTTCCATTTTTTTCACTTCCTTTTCTTTGTTAGTTCTTTATATATTCAATATTCTTTTAGCCCGACACCGTACTGATTGTTCAAGTATGCGTTTTCGGCTGATGTCGTGAATCTGTAGCCGTTTTTCATAGCGTGACAGCATTCGTAACAGAAGTCCTCGGTTGTCGTTTTTTCACCTTTACACTTTCCATTGTAGTGCCAATTGAAATGCTTGCCGTTTCTCAGTGGGTTTCCATCATCATCAAATGTAACTTCGCTGAGTGGTATGTTCGACCATGCTCTACCGTTGTTAGGGCAAGCGTTGTATTCATCAATTGAAGTCACTTTAGGTCTGTAATCGTGAAGTCCATAAGCGTCGTGGTAATGAGCCTCATGGTTTTCTACCATTCTCAATGCTTCTGCTTTCGATGTTGCTTCAACTGCAAAGCAGTATGCTGTTTTTTCTATTCTTTCAATGTTATAAATTCTCTTTATTATTGCCATATCTATTCCTCCTGTTCAATATCCCTGTGGTCGGATAGTTTAGCATATCTTAGGACTTCGATTGTGTGACCGCATTCTTCCCAGTCTTCGTCGTCTCCTATTTCGTTGTCACAATAATGTGTGAATCTAAAGATTAGGTGGTCATCGGCCACATCTTCTAAGTCTCCTTGCCACATATCTTCGTCATCTACATCTGTTATTTTACAGCACTTTGCACATCTTATTTCTGTCATTCTTGTTCCTCCAATTCTCTTATTTCTTCGTTGATTTTTCGTATCATAATACATAGTCCCTCGCTCACAGTAGCATAAAGAAAATTCTCTTTTTTATCAAATAGGGTTTCGTGTTTCCAATTCTCTACTATTCGTTGCGCTTGTCGTAGTATTAATCTAATATCTTGCTTGTTTTCTGTATTCATTGTTCTTCATCTCCTTTTTTGATTGATTCAATCATGTAGTCAGCCGCTTTTTGGGCTTCGTGGAATGCTAGACCTAGAGCCTCATCTTTGTCTTCACAGGCTTTCAACCATGACTGTAGATAAGCCGCATTGTTAGCGTTCTCCTCTTGTACTGAATCCGGCACGAATTCGCCACCGAGTCGCATGACTACAAGCATGGATGATAGTTCCGCTATCAGTTCTTCAAAGGCGTATGCTTTGGTGCCGAAACCGTTGCCTAGTGGTCGCTTCAATCTACTTGAGTGACCTGTCGAGTGACCTGCTTCGTGGAATGCTGTCATGACCTCACCGATTGGAGTGATGAAAGAATCATGAGTAGGTAATTGGATAAGGTCAGCACTGCTTCGATAGAAAGCCCTGTTGCCGCCAGTCTTGAAGGTGATACCTTCGTTCTTGATGTAGTCGTTAAAGTGCTTCATCATATCATGAGTCGGCTTGACTTCTGCTGTCGGGTCAGGCTTTGGTGCTTCGTAGTCCTCGCACTGCTCAATGTTGAATACCTCATACCACTTTCTAATCCATCGGTATTTGATTTCGATAGTGCCGTCGTCTTGCTCTTCCTCGTATGGCTTTCGTTCAGCATACTTGATAATAGTCCCAGTGTTATTCTTTAGTCCTACAATCGAATGACCCATTTCTTTCAGTTGGTTTCTTGTAGCGAATCTTAGGTCAGTCCAACCTCTAAACATCGCTTCAATCATAAGTGTTGTAGTATTACCACCTCGGTAATCCTTCTTGTTCTTTAAGTTAATAGGGATGCCGTCGAATCCAGTGCCGTTAGGCTTCCACGGCTTTCGCCACGGAAGGTTATTTGTTTGGATTGCCTCAGCAAATCTGTCAAACCATGCTTGCTCGCATTTGTCATTCCATTCTTTTGATTTCTTTGGGTTATATTTTCTCTTGCTCTTGCTCTTGCTCTTTGCCATAATTTTCATCTCCTTATCTTTGTTAGTTCTTTATATAGTGAATGTTTGGTTCAAGTTCTTCCGTAGTAGTATTGTAAATGTAAAATTGCTTTGACTCTAAGAGTTCAATTAACCTGCCTTCTTCCGCTAACATTTCTTTAATGGTTTCATAAATTCTGTTGAATGCTTCGCTTCCTTCCTCATGGCGTTCAAGTTCCTCGTAAAGTTCGCCTCTCGCATTTGATAACTTCATTATCCTCAAGTTTAGCACACTTACTTCGTTCATTCTTGGTCACTTCCTTATCTTTGTTGGTTCTTTATATATTCAAATCTACATTTTCGTTTGTATCTCGACAATAGTGCCGTAGTAGTGTGTTAATTTAGACCTCCATAATCTGTTAGGGTATTGAGTTCTCAAATGCTTGAGTAGTCCTCTAACAGTAGGAAAGTGAATAGCCTCTTCATGTTGGCGGCCTATCAAGTGGTTGCCATTGACTAGTGTTATCCCTGCATCTTTGCTGTAACAGTATTGTGTTCTCCAAGTTTTCATGTTTGGTCATCTCCTTATCTTTGTTAGTTCTTTATATATTCAATCGAACAGTTTCTTCTTTGATGAGTTCGTTCAAGTCACCATTACAATATACATAACCATCGCTTTCTACATAGACATCGCACTCGTAAAGTAAGTGCGATACTAGTCTGTCTTTTTGCTCATCAGTCAAGTCATCATTGTCTATGCACATGGCAACCATTTCTCTTTCCCATTCATAGTATCGCTCATCCTCACTTGCTAATTGTAAATAGTCGTAACCATTGTCTTGTATGTATTCGTAGATTATCTCACCTGCTTTGGTGAGTCTGCCATTTACGATTGGTCGAGTGTTCATTTGCATGACATAGCCACAAGCCCAATGTTTGAACCTAACTACATCGTGGTTGTCGATGTCTGTGTCTGTCAATTTTTCATCAAGTATAGCAAAAGCAACCTCTTCAAGTTTAGTCTGTGTTGGATTCCATGACACGGTGAGTAACCATCCGTCATCATCCCAAAAGTTATCACCACCGTAATCGCTAGGGTACTGTTGTTCTTTCATCAAGGACTCAAAGTAGTCCATCGCTTCTTTCTCGTACTGTGTTATCTCTTCATTCATGTTATCACCTCGTACTGTGTTAGTTTCATTCTTCTTCATTTCCATTTTCCATCCATGCGGGTTCATCTTCATCCCCCATGTATGTCCATTCAATAAATTTGGGAGGCTTGCCTGTAAATGATTGAGTTATTCTTTCAGCCTCTTCTAAGCCTGTAACATAACCAACCTTTTCAACATAATACACTCCAACCTTTTCAATTGGTCTATCGCTCTTTTCTGTCATCTTTCTTCATCTCCTTATCTTTGTTAGTTCTTTATATGGTGAATCTTACTCACCTATTGTTTCCGCTAATTCTTGAAACTCATCAAGGGTATCATTGATTGACTCCATCAATTCGATGAAGTGATAATGTAGTGCTGTGTTCAAGTGTGATAGTGTCATGTCTAGCATAGCGTCTTTGATATCTTGAAACATTTGATTCACTCCTCTTCCTCGCTGAATAATGACTCTCTAAATTCGCTTACCTTATCCCATTTGGCTTGATTGATATGTTGACCAGTCCTTTCGATTTTGACTTTGAATTGTATGCTGTAATCATCAATCTCAATGGAAAATTCATTTTCTGCGGTATCGTAACCGTTTTCTAAATCACTTTCGATGTCACTTAATCCACTCTTCCAATAGCCCTCAAGTAATTGCCTTGCTTGTTGAATGCCGACTTCTATACTTGCTCTTGTATAAATGCCGCAGTAGACAGTAAATTTAGTCGGTAATGGTTCATCGCTATAGACACTCCTTGTGTGACCTCTTTCAGTCCAGTATTTTTGATATTGAATCGCATCCTTGAGCATTTGCTTTGCTTCTTTCAAATCTCTAGTTTTCCATTCTTGGTGTTTGTATTCTGTTTGACCTGCAATTATGTGCATTAATCTGTTACTCATTTTTCTCATCTCCTTATCTTTGTTAGTTCTTTATATATTCAAAGCCACCTTTGATTGATAGCGTAGCCGTCACCATATAGGACATAAGATAAGTTATAGATAAGGTCAAAGCCCATATCCATACCGCATCCTCTTCGCTCGATGCCGTCATATTTGTCGCTGATTTTGCCGTCGATTGCTTTTGCTACAAGGTAAGTATAATCGTAAGGGTAATCATTTTTCAAGAATCTTACCGCTATATGTCGAGTCATACCCGACTTAGATACATTCTTCAATTGTGTATAAAGTGTATCTCCTTCTTTGATTGCTTCTTTCAGTTTCGCTATTGCTTCTTCTTTATTCATGTTTAGTCATCCCCTTATCTTTGTTAGTTCTTTATATATTCAATTGAATATATCCTTTAGACTGAATGGTTTTTCTTCTTTAGGTTCCGGTTTGTCAATACAACCGATACATATAACTTCGACTTCAATAGTAGGACAGCCGCTTAATATGTGGCTAGTGGTTGTTATTTTTTTGTGTGGCACTTTATCCATGTATTTCCAGTTTGGAGTTCGGCCACAAGCCTTACAATTTTGTTGAATTATCTCCTCTTTTATTGTGGTATCTTTGTTCATGCTTAATCATCTCCTTTTCTTTATTGGCTCTTTATATATTGAATTTCATCTATTGAGGGCATACAAGGCATTCAATAAAGCGAGTTTTGCTTTATTCAATATTTCCCTTTCTTGGGGTCGTGTTGCATTATCGAGTAATTTATGCAAAAAACATATATTGATTATTAGTTTCTTTCGACTAACTTTCATGTTTATTCATCTCCTTATCTTTGTTAGTTCTTTATATAGTGAATGTGAATGTTACAATTGAGTCGGCTCGCAGTGAATCGTTTATGATGTTTTCAAGGTGTTCAATAGTCATACTTGGAATAGTTATGATGATTACAGTAACTCCCTAGAGAGATATATTATAGAATGTAATAGTGTAATACTTGTAATAATTGTAATAATAATATGATAATAATATGAATTGCTTAGCAGTAAAGCGTTTGCTTATGTGAATAAGAACGCATGAAAATGACCGAGCGTGGCGATGTGGGTGAGTGGGTCAGGTTCGGAGGCGCTCTCCGACCAAACCGAGGTTAGTCAGCACCTATTCTTTGTTAGTTCTTTATATACTCAACCGGATGGTCGAGCAGAAAACCGCCACACTGCGACCCAGTCTCAGCGAACTGGCTCAGAACTGAGCCAATTCAACCGTACTGGGCTGGTTTGTTTGTTGGTTGATGTGGTGATTTTCAGTACCGTTACTTTGTTAGTTCTTTATATACTCAACCAGCCGAATGGCTCGCAGTACAGCGTTTAGCCCCCTGTAAATGACTATCATGCAGCCCGCTTGAATTTCCGCTTAGTTAGATAACGCATGAGTGTAGCGTTCTATAGAATGCAACACTGCGAGCCGGACAGCAGCGACGGACAGCGTTCTATAGAACGGGTGACTGCGTTAGGGTTTAGGTTTCAACCTAAACCCCTCTTCTCTATAGACCGATGCACTGCGAGCCTGTCCACCCCCGTCTGGGTTTAGACGGCGTTGGGTTTAGACGCTTAGGCGGAGGCTTGGGTTTAGATGTGGGTTTAGACTCCTTTTAACCACACACGGCGCTCGACCAAAAAAAATTTTTAGAAAATTTTTGGTATACCAAAGCATTTATTAACCTGTGGATTAATCTGGTACCATGAAAGACGAAGGTTACTTTTCAGCCCCTTGCCCGCAGTGTAATGAATCTATTGAGTTTCACGAGTCGTATGCTAGTCGAGATGACCCGTTTGAATGCACAGAGGGCATGTGTGTAAACTGTGCAGTGGTCGGTTACTCGGAGGCTAAAGCCAGCGGGCTGACTAGGACTTACACTCATCTGAATGATGAGATGACCCTTTTTGGTATCAACGGTCTGGCTGGCCCTGACAAAATAGAATTGTGCTTAGTCGCTGATGGATTCGAGAGCCGATTCACCTATACCAGAGAAGAGGTTGAGAAAATTTCTGCTGCCCTCATCAACTACCTTGGCTAACCGATGGCTTTTTGTCCTGTTCACTCATGGGTTTAGACATGGGCGCATTTGAACAGGCTTGGCAATTTCTCAAGGCTGACGCTTCTCAAATATACAATGACGCTAGAACTCGTAGACAAACAATGCATCCAGCGATTACTAGCATAGTAGACCGTGAAAATAAAAGGTTGTTAGCAGAATTAGAAAAAAAACCCCTCTCCCTTACCAATTTGTTCAGTCCTTCTCCTCAAGCAGAGGTTAGTTTAGTAGACCAGCCTCGAAATAGACATTTTCCAGCCGAAGTAACAATGGGAATAAGAAATTTCCCAACAGAGGGTGGACCTGATAACGAAACTAAAAACTTTAGACCTGTAGACAGACCTAAAGATAAATTTGGTCGACCTATATTCAACGACCCAGAAACTGGAATGCCAATGGTAATGCGAGATGGTATACCAGTTGAGTTTACAGGAGATTATTAGACCGCTGACTTTTTACCATCAGCCCCTATCGGATAACGCATGAGACCTTTCGAGCAGGCTTGGCGTTTGCTCAAGGCTCCTGTCTATACCGATGACAATCTGCCACCGATGGAACAGAGTCGCCACTACAAGATGCTACCTTATCTCGACCAGATGGGCGGATTCATGTGGCAGTCAGAAGACGGGATGGCTCGTGGAACTATGAGACCTGATTATTTTCTAAACAGTTTGTTGATAAATAATTTTGAGATGGCTGGCCCTGTTAGGGGACAAAACAAGTCTCGTCAGTATATTCAAGACATGATTGACCAAGGACACGCACATTTTGACCACGAATTAGATGGCACACATGTGACCAATGTTGAGAGGCATTCGGCTGGTTATTGGAACAAATTAGTTGACGAGGGCGTGCTCGACGGTGCTCATGAACGCCCTAACATACGCACCAACTTAGATGGAGACCAGCATTTTGTTTATGCTTACGACAAAGAAAGCAAGCAACCTTGGAGCCATGAACTAAGTGAAGACTACGCTGATTATCACGGCCTACCTACCGATGCGGTCTACGATAATATCTAGTAACGCTTTTATCTTTAACAGCCATAGGGCTCACATGGTCGGGGCTTTTGAGCAAGCATGGAGTCTTTTGAAAGCGTTACCTCAGCAACAGATGTATGAACAAATGTCAAGACCTATGCCTTATGGGTATAACCCTGACATACAACAACAAAGACTTGGTACTGTTCACCCTGCGATTATAAACATGATAAATAGAGTGCAGAACCCACATGAGTATAAATTCATAGATGACGAACATGACCGCAGGCTAATAAGAAATGATTTGTTTTCTAATGTTCCAATGAGACCTAACTTAAGAGTTTTAGGAAGAGCAGAAGAAGGTCAATTTGCCGATGACCCTGCTATGATTGAAGGTAGAACACCCTTATCTATAGAGAATTATGGCAAATACTTCGATGAGGATAGAGCCGCTGGTGGACAAGGTCCGTCTTTTATGATGGGCGATAGTGGGGATTTACACACAGAGCACTTCAACATACCATTAGCAACTGGCGGCACCATTACTAACAATGCTCCTCTTAGACCAAGAGATATTTCTTACGAGGTGTGAACAACAGTGACAGCATTTGACCACGCTTGGACACTACTTAAGCAGCGTGGATTTGAAGTAGACCCACGCTATGAAGACCAAAGGTTAGAGAACTTACAGACAACAAGAGACGATATTGATACACTCAGAGACCATAGAGCAAAAGTATTGGCAGAAATAAATCGCTTAAGTCAATTAAGAACACCGGAAAGCGATGCCAAAATTCAACAATTGATAGAAGGAGGGCACACTAGTCCATTAGCGTATGAAATGTTCCCCGCCCAGTCTATTCCAACAGGGGGCTATGTCGGTGGTGGTTTAAGAGATGTATCCGATGAAATGCATTTTTTAACCGACTTTGATGCTGATATACAGGGTCCACCTTTTTTTAACACGGCGTTCCTAGAGCCATTTACAGGTGCTATGTTCCAAGAACAACAAAGGCAAGAAGCAATGGAAAGGGAGGCTATGGGTCGCCCAAGTACCGTGTATGATATAGAACATGGCTTTGACCGCTCTGATTTTTCAGATGAATATTTCCCGTTTGAGCCTACTGAAAAACCACCTGCTGACATAGGGCGGGCTGGTAGCATTTCTAACATAATTAACCCCCGTAATGACAAGGACCCAACAATTCCTAGACCCGACTTTAGTTTTAATCCATTCGACCCTAATGAAGTCGCTTTAAGACGACAGACTATGGCCAACGAGCAAACGCCGCTAGGACAAGCGCTGGCAAGAGTTAGGGCTGGTAGTGGACCTCGACCACTACAGTTCGACCAATAAATTTAATTTTTAAACCGCTTTAGACTGACACATGAGACCTTTCGAGCAGGCTTGGAAAATTTTAAAAAATTTAGACTATAGGGGAAACCCTCTACTTTGTCCTAAATGCCAAGGCACTGGTATTGACAACGAAACTAAATACGGTGAAACACCTTGTCGGTTATGTAACGGTAGCGGTATGCGAATGAGCGTTAATCCTATGGCTATGCAGCAGTATCAAAGTCAATTACCAGAAGAACCTTACGAATACGAATCGTAACAGGAGCGATAAACATGGGCGCATTCGACAAGGCATGGGCTTTACTCAAAGGTCAATATATGCACCCTAGTGTAATGGGTCACTTTGCTCGTGGCTCAATGGTTCGAGAAGCAGACGGCCCACAGGCTACTGAATATGCTTTTGATGACTTTGGTGACCCTGCCAAAACACCGAAAATGTTTTCAGGGACAGAAGCAGACCTTAAATATAGGCAACAAGAAAAGATTGCTAATAGCCTTGGATTTGAAACTGCTCAAGAAATGAGAGAGGCAAGTTTTAGACCTAGAGTGAGAGAAAGGGCCTCGGCTATACCTCAAGAACAAGTTGAGGATTTCATTCAAAACAGATTGGTAAATCCTCCAGTAATACCGGCTGAGTTCCATCCAAATGCATATCCCGGTGAAAGGGCTTTGTATTTCTCTATGCTTGACGGGCCTGACGAAATCAATCTCAGGAGATTAGTTGCTGCAAGACAAAGAGGACATTATGATGGTGGGCCTGAGTTTGGTTTGAGCGAACCTACAGGTAGACGAGATTTGTTCCAACCTAACCGACAACTTTAATTTTTACACTGCTTTAGGCTCCGTCATGAGTGGCGTTGAATTACTTGGATACTTTTTGGTAGCCCTTTTGGTGGGCTATGTTTGGGCTTGGTACATGATTATTAATGAAGAAACTACTGACTTCAAAGTCTTTAGTAGTGAAGAAGAGATAGAGGAATTCCACAAGTCCTGCTTTCACGGTATGAGGAAGGGGATTGAATGAAGGTAACCGTCTATGAGGTCGGCCCTCGTGACGGTTTACAATATCTTGAGCATATCATCGACACAGACGACAAAAAGAATCTCATTAACGCACTCTATAGGGCAGGGATAGAAAATATCGAAGAGGTAAGTTTTGCTCATCCTAAGCGTTTGCCTCAGATGGCTGATGCAGAAAAGGTGTTTACTGGCTTTGGTGCTGGGTTGGTAATGAATAAGCGGGGCTATGACCGGGCTGTTAAGGCAGGTGTGAAAAAAATTAACATTGTATTTAGTTCATGTGAGACATTTAATGTTAACAACATGGGTAAAACACGCCAAGAAATCGTGCTAATGTATAAAACATTCATGGATAAAGTGCCAAAAGAAAATGTCAGAGTATACATCAGCATGGCTTTCGGTAGCCCTTACAGTGGTATTGTTAAGCCACAGACTATGCTTTCTTGTTTGAGAGATGCTAAGATGTTTGGCAACACTGTTGTATTCGCTGATACAGTTGGCGTAGCAAGTGAACAAGAAGTTGCTCTGTGGGCTGAGATGGCACTTGATGAAGGCTTGACACCTGCGTTACACTTACATCATAAAGGTAACGAATCGAGAGCAGTCTCGTTAGTAAGAAGTGGCTTACTTAGCGGTATCAAAGAGTTTGACAGCAGCATCAACGGTTTGGGTGGTTGTCCGTTTGCTGATGGTAGCGGGGCTAATCTGAGCACTCAAACTTTGGTACGCCATCTAAACGCATGGGATTTTGATTGCGGTATACAAGAAGAAGACCTCGCTGATGCTGCTCGAATCGCTCGTTCTTTAACCAATGTTCTTTTATCTTAGGTGTTCATACGCCACACATGATGAGAGCCTTTGAGCAGGCATGGAGTGTTTTGAAAGCAGACCCTTTGGCACAAGGTGGAATGGGCACTTTACCACCTGCTGTTAGAAGCATGATAGAAAGACAAAGGGCAGGTAATGTTGGAGACTTCTCTCAAATTGCAGCGGCAAATCGTGCCCGTCAATTAGAAAATATTAGAACAATGACAAACCCTAATTTAACTATGTTTCCAAATGCAGAGGTAGCAAGGGCAAACGCTTTAGAAATGATGGGTCAGACAGCGAGAAACATAAAGATGGGCAGAGGTGAAGATACACAAGAATTGCCTCCTTTTATTGATTTTTCTGGTGCAACAAGACAGGGTTACCCCACAGTCATGCAAGATATTAGTCCAATAACTGGTGGAACTACTATGGCGACAATGGGTGGCAGGGGACAAGAAGCGACTGTTCCGGTAACTATGAGAAACAAGATTACTGGAGAAACTACTATTGTTAACACTATGCCGGGACAATCTATGGCAAATTTACCAGACCACATGGAAATTGTAAGCACCGGTCAACCTCAAATGCCTCCAGTTGCATCTATACCAATTACAGAAACTATGCCGGAAGAAGCCTTCATGGCTCAACCAGAAAGTAGAATGGCTCGTAGAGGGGTAGGTGCTGCAAGGCGTAGAATGGAAAGCGGTGCTAGAGGCCCAACAGGTCAGGGTATGACTCCTTATCGAACTAAAGAAGGCATGCTTGCATCAAATGTCGGTGTAGCAAGTCCAACTAGGTTGAGAAGAGATACCAGACCTGTAGAAACTCAACAAGAAAGAACAGGCAAGCCTACCGTTGCTCAAAATACAGCAGATATACTCGCACAGTTTGCTCAACAGCAGAGCACCGAGTTTGACAGGCCAGCAGAAGTAGACTTGAAGCCTGAACCAAAGTCCGGCGGAATCAACGAACAAATAGATACAGCAGGTCGTGGAGGAAGAAGAGCACTCAGAACACGACAATCAATTGCGGGTCAAGATGACAGACCTAATTTCCCGATTCGAGGTTTTGAAAGAGGTAGCCAGCCACCTGTTCCTATGAGAGGTCTCCCCCCTGTTGACCCACAGCGTTTGCAGCAAAGTATCGACATGGGTAGAGCAGACCCGGATTTGATGAATGAAGAGAGGTTACTTGAACTTGCGAGACAACTTGGTAAACAAAACGGCGCTCAACAAACTGCTGTTGACCGAACTGCTTGAAGTTACTAAGTGACACCAAAGTTCAAGTAGGGTATCGTTTACCCACAAGCATGTTCTGGGATTTAATTACTGGTCTAAGTATAGTCGCTTTAGCCTTGGCGAGTTACACACTTGCTAAAAAATTAGAATCTACTCAGTCGGAAGTTAATGATTTGTCTTCGATGGTCAGAGTACTCAGATACAACGCCATGGAGAAGTTGAAACAAGGTGAAAAGGATGAAAGGCAAACAAAGAAGTAAGGAATGTTCTCATTGTGGCTATCATCCCACAAAGCGAGTCTACATCAAAAAGTCGGGTATCTTTCGTGGCATCGCTTGGTTCTGTAAAGAATGCGGCGAGTTTACTTTGGATATGAGTTGAGTTTATATATACGAAAGCAAAGCCGAGTTTGGTCTGCGGTTTTTGGTATTTCCCTGATGTTCGGTTTGCATTCATTCTATCACCTCCTTTCTCCGCACGACCACTATCTTTTTGTTTAGTTCTTACTTAGGCGCATTATGGGCGGAGACTTTGAGTTTCAGTTTTGTGACTGTTGTAGTCCTGCTGAACTCGCTTTTGAAGTACTAAAAGCAAGGTCAAAGCCGTTTCACGGTTACAATCCTAACAAACATAGTCGCAAAGGTGGTTTAAACGCCAAAGGTCGTGCTGCGGCTAAGCGTAAAACAGGTGCAAACCTTAAGCCACCTGTTACTACCAAGCCTTCTAAACTCAAACCCGGCGGTAAAAAAGCGAAGCGTCGTAAGTCTTTCTGTGCTCGCATGAGTGGGGTCAAAGGTCCAACTAGTAAAAAAGGTAAACTGACACCAAAAGGTGCAGCGTTGAAAAGGTGGAATTGCTAATGACAGCGTGGTGGGAAATTTTAAAACAAGATACTGAGCAAGTTATTTTGCGTGAAATAGAAAAGGAAGGCGGCGCTCTAGGTATGAAGAATCTTAGAGAAGTGGTGCCTGACGAAGATGAATTAAAGTCTACACTTACTAACATGATTAAACAAGGTAAGTTATTTGTTCACGAAGACGGTGATATCTATACTCACGAGCCTAAAGACCAAATGGAAAAAGGTTGCGACTGTGGACACTGTGTCGGTATAGACAATGCATTTGACTTTTTAGAAAAGAAATTGTGTCCTGCTGGTAAAGCAGCAGCCAAGCGCAAATTCAAAGTTTACCCCTCTGCTTATGCGAACGGCTGGGCGGTGCAATATTGTCGTGGTAAGTTTCGTAAGAAAAAGGGGAAGAAGAAATGATACCTCTTAGTCAGGCTTGGCTAGTCGTCAAACAAAGGCAGACCTGTCCAATGGCGACTAGAGATTTAAAACTCAATACTAAAAATAGGAATATCGCAATAAAATCAAACCACATTAATTATGGCCCGCTTAATTTATCTGATGAAAAGTATTGGGAAGACGCAGCAGACCATTGGAAGACTACGCCAGAAGTTGCTAAAAAATCTAATTGTAGTAACTGCATTGCTTTTGATATTAGTCCGAGAATGAAAAAATGCATGCCGTTAGAAGGAGATTTAGGTTATTGCTGGATGCATGATTTCAAGTGTCACAAAGATAGAACTTGTTATACTTGGGCAGCGGGTGGACCGATAACCGAAGATAAAATTTCTATGCAAAATCAAGAAAAACGAGGTTGATATATTTGCCAGAATGCACTTGTCACGATGTTCTTATTGTCAAGAACCTTAACAGGTGGTTCAAAGAAAAGTGGGTTGATGTATCTCGCAAAGACCCGAAAACTGGTAAGCATCCACCATGCGGTAGGTCAAAAGCCAAGAAGGGTCGCAAAGGCTACCCGAAATGCCGACCAAGTGTAAGAGTATCGAGTAAGACTCCAAAGACTAGCGGCGAGATGACTAGTGGACAGAAGCGAGCAGCGACTAAGCGCAAGCGAGCCAAGAGACAAGGGGTGGGTGGTAAGCCAACTATTGTTAAAGGTCGGGACATGTCTCATTGTAATTGTAATGCGCCCAAGGGCTTCTCTTGTAAAGCGCATTGTAAAAGCAAACAGATGAAAAAAAGCGTGTTGGTAAAAGCCCCACGCATTCCTCGTAAGAAAGGTCAACCCGCAGGTTCAAAGAAACATTCCGATTTGTATACTGATGAGAATCCGAAAGGTACTATTCATGGACTTGGTTTCAAAGACCCGGCTAAAGCAAGACAGTCAGTTAGTAAAATCAAAAACAGCAGTCGCAGTCATGCTCACAAAACACAGGCAGCCATCGCCATGGAACAAAGAGCAAGAGAGATGGGTAAAACCAAAGAAGCCGGTGTCTATAGAAATTTTATCGAACAACAGAAAAAGAAAACTAAGCAGATGAAAAAATCATTGATATTAGTAAAGCAAGATGGGTTTCCCGAAAACATGCCCGATGCTGCACCGGAGTTAATTAGCGTAGGTAGTATGCTAGGCGTAGACGCTCCAGAAACTTGCACGATACCCGGTTGTAACAATCCTCCTATGATGAAAGCAAGGTATGCCAACCCGCTAAGAAGTGTAGATTATACTCATCATATGTGCACTGAACACGCTATGCAGTATGAGCCAGACCTCGCTCAAGTGCTTGTGCAAAAAATGAACTCGATAATAAAAGCAGTTAGGCGAGGTGACTACGCTCGTCACTTACCTACCGAAATGGATTATGACTTGTTACAAACTCATCTAAGAAATAATCCCAACGCTACAATTAGAGATTTATTAGTTCCTTATTTGACAGGTAAGTTTGTTAAACCGGATTCTCAAGTTATGGCTCGCCCACCTTCTTATCAGGGTGGAGAGTTACCGTTCCCTTTATCTCAGCAAAAAGCCAAAGATTTTGTTTCAAGAATTCCAGAGACTATGATGATGTCCGGTGGTAGGCGAACCCCTCAGTTAGAAAATGATTTCAATGTTTTGAATAATTCTGTAAGAGTATTACAAGGTAGAATTAGGCAACAACCCGACATGTTTGAAATGCAACCTCCAAAAACTCAACGAGCATTTACTACAACAAATAGGTATGGTTCTGGGTTCGGAGATGTAAGAGGTAATCCAGATTTACCTACGGGCAAGTTTGGCAGAATGAAGCAAAGAATGACAGATTATCTGAATACTCCAGTTGGACTTATGGAAGATTCACCTATGTTAGAAGAACAGGAAGAAGAAATGATACAAGCAGGTGAGCCAATAGACCTTTCTTGGCGACTTCTCAAGAACCCAGTAAGTCCAGAGGCTAAGCGTCACAAGTTAGAGTATGACAAAAAGTATGAATCGACACCTGAGCGGGTAAAATATCGTGAAGAGTTAAATCGTGAGCGACGAAGAAGAGGCATTTACGGCAAGGGTGGCCCTGACATGAGCCATACTAAGCAACACACGCTAGTTGCAGAGGACCCGCACACCAATCGAGCCCGTCATTTCAAGGAAAGAGGTACACTTAAAAGCACAAAGCCTATTGACCGGGAGTTGATTCTCGTTACCACAGGTAGATTGTAATGATGGACTGGTGGAAAGAACTCTTTGAAGAAATGCTACATGTTGCTTTGTGGAACTTGGGCAAAATAGAGCACCACTGTGATGGTTCTTCGCAAAGCCTCAGTCTATTGATGGAGGCTGCCGACCACTATCAATTTATCCAACAGGCTTATGATGAGTGGTGTCGTGCGAATGAACATGTCGGAATCATCATATGCGATTGATTCTGCATGGTCGTTGTTACAAAACGACGACAAGATAGAAAAAATTGCTTTCGCCCCTTTATTAATTCCTGCTGCAATGGCAGCATATGGCGGCTATCAAGGTTACAAGAATGTCAAAGATAACAAAGTTACTGACCCGTTTCTTGGAATTAAAGTAGGAGAAGGAGGCGACTCTTTTGGAAGCAATTTGGCAGAATTTGGTACAGGTGTAGCGCAAGGATTTACATTGGGTGGTTTGCTAGGCGCTGGTGCTAAAAGAGCAGGTGGTAAAGTAGCAGCCAGACATAGTGCTAGAGAAGCCGCTGCTATACGGGCACGAGAAGAAGCAAGACAAAAGGCTGCTCGTGATTTAGTAGGAGCGCCTTCTATTGGCCCCTTAACTTCTCGTCAAACTTTAAACCAAGCCGCTGCTTTAGGTCCCGGTAAAACTGGTAGTTACGCTACAAGCATGGGTAATCAGGCTTACAGGGCTGCTGGTGGTGGAAAACCACCTAGTCGCCTAGCAAGCACATTCGACAGTATGGCTAATGTAAATAGAAAAAGAGGAATGAAGGGGGCGTTAGGATTGGGCGCAGTAGGCGTACTTGCAGACAAAGCACCTAAACTTCTTCCCTATATTGGTGGCGCAATTGCACAAATTATCAAACCTGACGGAGTTGATGTAAATACATCTGGCTACGGTTCTTCTACATCATCAGCCGGGGCAACCGGCGCAACTAATACTCCAGTTTTGGGTAACCAAGACCCTACCAGACGAAAAAAAATATGGCAGGGAGTGGAGGACAGCGCACAATACGGTGGTAGGGCAGTGGCCACCGGAGAAGAAATGCACATTGCCAATAGGTTACTAAAGAGTGATAATATGTTTGTAAATAGACTAGGAAATGAATTGCTAAAAGCATTACAAGAAGAAGAAAACAAAGCCCATTGTATGACTGAACAAAAAGCAGAGTGCTCAGCGTGTAAGAAAGAAGATTGTTTGGGCAAAGCCCACTGCATGGGAGAAAGAAAGGCAGAAGGTTTGGAAATGGTCGAGCATGATGGCAAAAAAGTACCAAAGTTTGCCGCTGACGGTAAGGGTGCTAAGGATATGAAAAAGAAAGATGACAAGAAACCTGCACATGGTATGGTTATTGTTATTGGTTCTAAAGCAGGTCCCGGCCCTTCAAAGAATGGAAAGAGGCAAAAACTGGACTCTGAAAAGAAAGACGATTAATTTCAAGACATATTAGTGCATAGCATTAATGGGTCGGAGTATGCAACCCTCTCGCAAACTTCGACCCATCCCACTTTAGTTATACTTAAAATTTTATAGTATCACTTTATTTATGATATCAAATGTGGACTGACTGAGAGGGATTATCGTGGAAGCCAATCGTGAGCACGACCAAGCAGAAATTAGATTGATGGGCCTTATATTGACCCAAGCAGTGAGTATAGGTATAGCAGTTGGTGTTTTCGATGCTGCTTTGTGGATTGATTTAGACAACCCGACTACCAACGGAGTTACTTATGCGATGGCAGCATTTGCCGTTCAAGGTTTAGCCTATTATTTGTTTAAAATGTTCTTTCAACAAGGTATGGATGAAAGAGCAAGGATGGCAGCCCAAGAAAGAGAACGCAGAAACCGATATCGAAGTATGGAGTTTACTTTTGACCGTAGGCGACAAGACATGGAAATGCGTATGCAAGAAGCCCAATTAGAGGCCGAACTAAAATGGATGGAAGAGCATCCGGGCGAAACACCTCCTTGGATAGAGGCTAGAATGTATGGCACCGATTATAGCACTGCTGATTTTGTCCCTGAAACACCTAAAGCAAAAAATCCATTAACACTTGGTGTTGATTTTGCTGAGGAAAAAACGGACAAGTCTGGTAGACTCAGAGGTGCTGACGGTAAATATAAGAAAAAGGAGTGAACCTAAGTGGGTCGCATCTTCAAGACTCCCAGCGACGATGCCGTTGAGGAAACTTTGAGGAGTATGCACATAGCAAACACAGTGGATGTAGCCTATGAAAGGGGCATGGGCTGGATTAAAGTAGTGATTTTTTCTACGGCAACTGCCTTTACTATCAGCGCTTTTGAATATTATACCGATTGGAATCTTTGGGAATCTACAGGTAACTGGCTAAAAGAAAAGTTACAAAGTTGGTCTAATTCTATTTTTGATTGAGGTTTACTTATGTCGGCATTAGGTGGTTCTGCTCTCGTTGGTGGGGTAGTATTTGCTAAAGAGTTGTGGCATTATTGGAAACCAAGGAAGGTTGGCGTATACGGACCCACTATGGTGGGTAAGACTACCTTAGACAGATATATGACTACGCCGGGGGAAATGGAAGAAATACCTTTGGCAGATAGAACAAAACATTTCAAAGTTCCCGGCATCAATCGGTTTTTGTTACCTAGACCAAGTAGAAAGCGAGTTACCTACAAAGGTGATACAAGAGTAGTTTACTCTTCTGATGTTGGTGGCGAAGAGCGTTTTTGGAATCTTTGGGTTGATGATTTAGTCAATAGACAGGTAGAAGCAGTAATATTCTTAATCGACCATCGAAGTAGCAAAGGTGGCGATGAAGCAGTGCAGGCTGTTGGCGGCTTCAAATACTTAGTCGATGCCATACTACACAGACAATATCGTTATCGTAAACTCAAGGCTTGGTTCAAAGGTAAAAAATACGCACCAAAGTTAATTATGTTAGTGGCTAACAAGGCAGACCAGTGGTGGGATGACCAAGCGAATGTGCTCTGGCAACAACAAAGGCTGGGGGAACATAAGATATTTGACCCATTTAGAGAGGATTTGGTTAGACTTCAAAAGGCCGGAGTGCCAACAAAGCGTGGTATGATGGCAACAAAGATAGGATGGAATGTAGAAAATACAATGTTAGATTTACTTAGTTAGGTGATAAGATGAACAATTGGGGATTTGGAGGATACGGAAGGGTGCCACAGGGTGACGCTAATTTAGCAAACATGAGTCAGGCTCATTTAGCAGCATTGGGACAGCAGGGTAACGCTAGTCATGAGCAGTTGCTTGAGATGCAAGCAGCACAACAGGGTATGAAAGAGGTCGCAACTAAACAAAATATCGAAGTTCCTAAAGTAAACTTCTACCCAAGCAGACATCCAGACCCAAGAAAGGCTAGAAAGCAGGATATCAAACAAGCAAGAAAACTTCTGACCCCTACCAAGCGGGCTTGGTATAATCCGATTAGGTGGATTTGGGGTCGAAAATACCGATATAACCGCCAAAGTAATCTTTGTGTAGTTGACGGATGTAACTGTGAAGAACTAATTAAGTATGATAACCTCTATGCAAAAATCACTGATGAAGAGTCCGGCCAAAGTCTTTGGGATTTGTATTGGAGAAATCCGGTGACACAGACACCGGAGCCGTTTGTTGCCAGAGAGCAAGTAACTAATGGTAGGAAAATGAAAGGTACTTATTGTCCTGAGCACCTGCACCTTTACCATCTATTGTGCAAATGGGAACTAGAGGCTGATAAAGAGCACAACAAGACTAAAACTGGCATGAAAGAGATGGTTAAAAAAGGCGTTTCGACAATTGCGGTGCCAATTTCTATCGTTAAGAAAAAAGATAACACTCCTGAGTTTCTAAAAAAATATGAGCCATTTTTTATGGAACTTGAAAAGGATTCTAAGACACAGGCTGGCATTAGTCTAATACACTACAAAAATCCAGAGACTGGTATTAACGATATAACGGCGATATATTTTGATTTGAGACTTTTCCAAAAGGAAATATTAGCAGCAAATCCACAACTCAGTGATGCGATTGCTAACTTAGGTATAACGCAAAATGTCGTACCAAGCGCTGGAGGCTCGCTTGGTACGGCAGTAAATAACACGACCAATGGTGTTATCAATCAAAACACCTTGGAACAATCAGAACAGATGAGCCTTCCTCAACAATAGGTGATATAATGGGATTATTCGGAAACAACCAGCAAAGTAGCGGAACACTAAATTTAGGCGTAGGTCAGCCGGGTCAGATGCCTGTACAAAGTCAAACCCAAAATCCATTTGCTCCGCAGAGCGGAATGATGCAACAGGCTGCTCAAAATCCTTTCATGGCGGGTATGATGGGTGGCGCAGGTATACAACAGGGCATGATGAGTCAACCCATGATGCCTCCAAGTGAGGCTGATATTATGCTGGCCTTAATGAAAAGTTTAGCGCCTGCTGACAGATTTATTGCTGGCGCACAAATGCAAACTCTATTACAGTTGCTCAATGACTTGGTGAGTTTTTCAGTTTTAGAAATACTCAAAAATGCTAAATTTGTTATTGACGAAGAAGGCGGTACTATGCAGATGGATGTGACAAGTTTGCCTCAAAGCCTACAAACAATGAGCGGAGAAAATGTATCCAACCAATTCAATGCCCTCAAAATGGCAAGTCAGCAAAACATACAAAACGCTGAGATGCAACAACAACAAATTGCAGCGTTGGCACAACAGTCAATGATGGGTGGAGCATTAAGTGCAGCATTAGCCGATGAAGGTTTCATGAATAAAGCCGGAACTGCTGCGGGTAGTTTTATGGGCAGAATGATGGGGATGAGATAATGATAGACAATAATCCACTTTATAGTATTTCAAATACTGCCATGGGTATATTTTCTCCCATAAAAAGCGTTATTATTGATATGGTAATGGTTCAATTGCTAGCGATAATAGTTACACTTGGTCTTATTTTAGTTACGGGTGCTGATAATCTAAGTAGTGATACCATGGCCTACTTAGTCGCTGGTTTGTTCGGCGCTTTTTTTATGCTCGGTGGTATCTACAGTAGAATCTCTAGCATCTAGTATCACTAGTCTACCCCATTTACCGAGTGGACACTCGCTTGATGTGAGGCTAGTTTTTACTCTCATTTGACAACCGCACTCTAAACATCTGTTACTTCTGTGTTCCCAACTTGGACATATCATACAATGTTCCATTCTGCTTCTTTTTACATCATCTGGAACATATCTTCTCATTGCTATGTCTCTACCAGCCTTTGCTAAGTTTCTAGCGGTCTCTATAGAAACGGGTACACCCATAATTCTTGGCTGTATTCTAGGTAGTTTCATACACCTGACTAAGGCTTCTTGTTCAAAAGGGTTATCCGTGTAAATACCATGGGCGTTGTATGGCGGGCCAGCGTCAGACTAAACGGTCATGTCCTTTTTGTCAACACGGTGACCGTGAAATGTTAGAGCAGAACATCATTGATGGTATCGCTAATCCTCAAGTTATGGACAAAGATATGGGGTGGCGAGCCAACACCGCAGAGCGGCATATGAAAAACCATGTCGGTGAATATCATGAAGGTGCAAATCATTCATGTAGAGTATGCACTGACGATAACAGGAGAATGTTAGAAGTTGATTATTTTGAAGGTAAAGTTACTACAGAAGAAATCGCTCAACAATTAGAGTGTAGTGAAGAAGCAGTTTATCGACACATGAAACATCATTTTCAACCACTGGTAAAAAAGAGTTCTACTGCACTCGTTTCAATAAAGGTAGGAGAGGAAGTTACCATTCTGAGAAACAATGTTCAAGGTTTGAACGGTAAACTAGCACAGTTTATGGAAGAGACCAGTATACACGATGACGGCGTTATATCTGATATGGTTAGATTGCATAAAGAAGTTAGAGAAACGCTCAAAGATTTAACAGCCTATCAAGAAAAATGGGCAGAGCCAACTCAAAACATCGCCAACAACACTATCAATGTGCTCAAAGTGGAGTTAGGTAAGGAGAGCCCAGAGACTTGGAAGCGAGTAAAAGCCGGTTTGCTTGCTCAGGCTGATGGCGAAATAGAAGACGATTTGTTAGATTTGTTGTGAGTTGAGAGTTATGCCAATGATTACAGGTTCGGACACTAGGATGTATAGTCCTCGTAGCGAATCTAACATGGGCTATTCCAAAGATGATGACGATTACAAATACGGGGCTGGCGACCCTGAACACATGGAAGAGTTGAAAGATAAAAAAATGGCTGAAAAAGATAAGCCAAGCGAAGTCTCTCAGTTACCTCATTTGCAGTTATCTATACCTAAGCCCGAACTACCTCAACTTCCCGGTTTGATGGAAGAAGAAGACCCTCTTATGATGGATGACCAATTCAATGAAGGTCAACAATTTGGCGCTATGACGGGAATGCCTGACATGGGTAATCTGAGTATTGGTAACGCTACGGGTACTATGCCAGCACCCGGTGGTATGCTTGCTACTGGAGAGCCGATGGAAAATGCTTGGTCTACTTTGATAAAAGAGGATGAGGAAGACGATGAAAAACCAGACCCTAAGAAATTTACTAAGCCGAAAAAAATCCCTAGGCCTTTTTTTGACCCAGAAATAGATGTCCCTCGCCTCAGAAGATTAGCAGATGAAAATGTAGTAGAAACAAGAGAAACTGACAAGTTTCCACCTACTGCTTATGGTAATCCTGATTATTTTACTACAGGTGAGCCAATGGATAATGCTTGGTCTAGTCTGATTAAGAGTAGACTTGACAAGATAAAAGGTAAAGAGCAAAAGCCTTTCACAAGAGAACAGTTTGAAATTCAACCCGGCGGTGCAGATATCACTACTGCCAACACTCGTAGAGCCAAAAGAGCATCTCGTCAGATGTCACCAATGAAAAACAGAGGGCTTGATTTAAGCCCTCACAGTGTAGATTATTCTCATTTGGGTATCGAAACAAAGCAACCGCTTCGCTTGTTTCCTAGAGATTACGACCAACAGTTAGGCACTCAACAAAAACGGCAGTTGTTGGCAAATGTGCCACAAGTGCAGGCCGGTCACGCTCTTGGTCCAGAAAGCAGATATAATCCAAAACCTCACAAGTTATCTTCCCCTAAAGGTAGACCTATCAAAGAACCGGGTGAACCTAAACTCCGAGGTCAAAAGTTATCTAAATCAGCCAACTTGCTTAGAAAAGATATAGAAGACTTGAAGAAAAAAGTAGATTATATGAAATTCAATCAAATAAGAAGGCTGCTTAGTCAATTGAAAAATTCTGTGGAAAGGCAAGAGCGTAGACTCAAAGCCGCTAAACAAGGCGGTCATGGTAATAACAGAGAGGCTGGTCATATGGAAGCACAGAACAAAACAACTAAACCAACTGGTGGCACTGACACTATTGATTTACCTGACAGTTGGGGCGCACCTTCCACTATGTTTGCAGCAAGAGGTAGTGGGAGAGTAGGCTGATGTTTAAGATACATTTTCCTGCTAACTATGGCAAGCCTAAGCCTTTGGTTTTTGGCAGCGATGATTTTCATAAGGCTTACTTTAAACCTTTATTGAAATCATTTGGTCTTACTTTTGTCGGAGACGGAGGACAAGTACCTCACGGATGGGCACCAACGGATGCTGGTATAAGCCAAGACCCGGAAGAGCCTGACCACCCACCTTGGAATCATCACCCTGAAACAGGAGAATTGTTACCGGGCGGTAAGCACACCATTGATTTCGTAAGAGATGATTTAGTAAGGCGGTTCAAACTTACTCCAGAAGAAGCCGAGTATGTTTTACAAATGTCTATCGACAGATATAATCAGAAGCATCAAGATGAATACGGTGATGACAGTCAACATACTTTGCCTGATTTCAATAGTAATCAGTGGCGCAAAGTGCATGTCGGTCCTTGGTATGAGCACGACATGGAAACTCACATGAGAAAAGCCAGAAGAGGCGAGCCTCAGCAACCCGGTGGTCCGAGACCTTTGATTACCTACGCTTACAACCAAGGTAATGTTGAGGGCGGCGCAACTGGTCGATGGATAGACAGCGGACTTATCCACATGAACCAAGAGATTGGTGAAGTGTTACAAGAGTTAGGTGCACCTGCTGATGTTGTCAACGGTTTGAACTATGTTCAATATAACGGTTTGAAGCCGGGCTCACTTTCTGGTGGACTGGTTCAGTCTATATCTCCAAGAGACGGCAAAGAATATTTGAAAACAGGTATACTACCTAATCAATATCTTAGTGATGAGCAAGTGCAACAAATCAGTGACCAAAGGATGCATCCAGAAATACATGCTCATCAGATTGCCGAATTGTTACCTGATTCTTTTTATTATCCAGCGTCCTTTTCAACTGCTAAAGGTGGGTTGTCAGGTGAAAGGTTACGAGAAGAACTTGAAAGTATGGGACTGAGTCACAATTATAGCGATGAACAGTTAGACGAAATCGCTAGCACTAGGGCTATGAAACTTTTATTTCAAAACACTCACAACATCAATAGCGATTCGGGAGTAGGGTCAGTAAAGATGTTAACTAGGGCCTTACTTAACGATATAGGTTCTCATCACGATGATGAAACATATAATCTGCATAGAAACCACATTGAAAGAGCGCCTACTCACAAAGGCACTAACTTTCACAACAGGGCTAACTTAGTTGCTAGAAAGATAGGGGCGCACATGAGTAACGCCGCTGGTAAACTTATAGCACAAGGCATGAGTCAGGAAGAAGCCAAAGAACAGATAGCCAGACAAATGCGAGAATCAAAAGTAAACCACTACGAAAGAGCATATCAAGGACCAAAAGAAGGCTTAAGAAGAAATGTCGAAGGTCTGATTGCCGGTATGATGGACATTACTGGGCACGAAAGATTCTCTTTGGGCGATATACCGACAGATGCTGCGACACAGGGCATCGCTACTCCTATGCCGGAGTTCCCGCACTACGCTGCACCTGACCACTGGGGGCCAGATGGCCATGACCGTATAGCACTTGGTGAACACGAGATGGCACCTACTGGAGACGAAGTTCGTGTAGAGCCATCTTATCCAAGACCCGAAACTACTGCCCCTGCCATGCCTCCGCAAGTTCCTTCGATGATTGATTTACCAGCACCTCCATTGCAGGTTCAGTCAAGTAATCCAGCAGATTTGGCAAGAAGAGCGCTGGGTAGCAGAGGCTATCCTCAAGGTATACCTGACAATCAGTTAACATTTGGTGACAATGGTTTCATAATGAATCGCTCCTTCGATGTAGCCAGTGGGATGGATGCAATCAAGAAAAAGATTGGATACTTTGACGGATTTCTAAGGGGGCTAAAGTAATGGGAAGAGTATTAGTTAAGTCTGCTCTTCCTAACAAAGTCTTAGTCAAGAGCAACTATGCTTTCGATGCTTTTGGTAATCCAGTGCTATTGTCAACTCCCTCTACAAGAGAAGGTGCACCTGTAAGAGGAGAAAGATTGGCTGGTATTTTAGGCGGAGCAGCAGGTGCTGGTTTGGCTCTTACGCAACCAGTAAATTCTTTGTCTCAGTTAATCAACAACCTAAGATATGGTATGTTTGAAGGTGCTAGAGACGCTCGTGGTTTAAGAAGAGGGTTGTCAAGTCGTCGAGAAAGGATAAGGGCTAATAGAGCAGCAGACCTTGCCAATCAATATGCCGCTTTGAGAGCACAAGAACCTCTTGACCAAAGAAGGCAAAGAGGTTTATTTGACAGATTGACTGGTGGTAATTTTATGACTGCTGGTCAACAAGAACAAGCATTGTATGAGGCGGATGTGCAAAGAAGACTTGCCGACGAAAGGGCTGCTAGAAACGCTGCTTTGGGTCGACAAGTGTTCGATATGGCTGGCAGAATGCGTGGAGAAAGACCAGAAGATTTGACTTTAGAAGCAGGTGAAGAAGCCCTCCGTAACATCAACCAGTTGGTAGTAGCAGGTGCACAACGAGGGAATAGAATAGATGTTCCAGAATCAGTGCCGCTACCTAATTTCGCAAATCAAAATCCCGAACTGATAGCGGATATAGAACGAGAGTTACAAACAAGAAATGTTATGCCTCAAGAAGGGGATGTAAATGTGACGAAGCCCGGTGGAGTAAGAGTTGTGAATGCATTAAATCAAGTAGAAGATTTGCACCCTGCACAAATAACACCTGTTCTAAGCAGTATACCAATCCCTCCACAAGGTGCCTCAGAAGCCGCAAAAGAAGAAGAAAAAGGCACACCTAATCCTAACGCAATGGTTCCTATTATTAAGCCAGAAAAAGAAGAGTCTGCTGAGCAAGAAGAAGGACCTAGTATGTTACGAACTGGCATTGAAAACAAATTGAGAAATTTTGAACCGGAGGTTGAGGCTTGAGTGATGTCAACAACCTCATCCGAGACATGGACATAGAGATGTCCAAAAAGTCATTTAAGTATTTCTTTACTGAGATTTTAGAGTTTGATTTTTCAGACCACCATCGAGATTGGTTAGCAGGTCTAAGTGAAAGTAGAAGATACTGCGTCAAAGCAAGTCGTGACCACGGTAAGTCAGTATTTTTTATGTCTTATGCACTTTGGTTGGCCGCTTTTAAACCGAATACTCACATTATGGTATTCAGTCACAGCCTTGAGCAGACACTTGAACACATGCGATTCATCCGTAACAACATCGAAAGTGCTGATATTCTGAAAGAATTAAAGCCAACAGGTAAGCCTTGGGCTAAATCTTACTTTGAATTCACTAACGGTAGCCGTATCATGGCTAAATCGGTTGGTGGTGCTACTCGTGGTTTCCACCCTGATGTCGTAGTATGTGACGATATTTTGTGGGGTACCACTAGTTCTGAATTACAAAGAGCAGCAGACTGGTTCTACACTGTTCTACTACCTGTATTGCACCACACAGGTAGGCTGATGATGGTCGGTACACCGTTTAGTTACAACGATTTATACGCTGAATTAGAAGACAAACCTGCATTTAGGGTCGAGACATACCCTGCTATATTACCCAACGGTGAACCTCTTTGGCCCGGTAGATGGCCACTGGATGCACTAAAGGTACGAGAAGAGTCAATGCCAGCCATCAAGTTCGCTCGTGAGTATCTTTGTGAGCCTATTCACGACATGTCGAGTATGTTCCCAATGACTTTGTTAGAAAAAGCAAGGGACAAAGACCTGATTTTGATTGACAAAGCAGAACAAGAGTTTGATGAAAACGGCGACCCATCGGGAGTATTTGGCCAGCACTTCATTGGCTGGGACCCGGCTATTGCGTCAGATGCTAATGCTGACTATACTGCTATGTCTGTTCTGAGAATGCTACCGGATAGTGACGAAAAGCAACTAATTCATATCGTGAATGAGAAAGGCTTGGGTAGTAACGCACAGAAAAGAAAAATAATCATGCTCAACAGTCGATTTAGACCAGACCTCATCGAACTTGAAGGTAACAACTTCCAAAGAATGTTTGAGGCGGAACTCAAAGAGATGCGTGACGACATTCCTATCAAGACATTTATGACCACTCGGCAAAAGAAAGAAAGTATGTTTATGTCTTTACTCATGGCTTTTGAACAGGGTAAGATAAAAACACCTTGGGGCGACGAAAGAAGTAAAGAATTTACTCGTAATCTTGAAACCCAACTCAGTAGATTCGGTATGCAGAAGAACGGTAGACTAGAGTCTGTGGGTACTCATGATGACTTAGCCATGAGTTTGGCTTTGGCTAACTGGGCTACTAAAGAATTCAAGGGCACTATGGTTATGCTTGATGATTACCTTGACGGATTTAACGATTGGTTTGGTGATGTTTCGCAAAGAAATGTAGCGGGTGCGTCTTGGTTCACGATATAATTAAATGACACCAAAAGTTGGAGAGTATTATGTGGCCGAGTCTAAATGTAACAAATAGTGATTATGTTGTAGACATGGGTCACGCTATTCTTAACGATATAGCAATCAACCTCATGGCACATCCGAGAGTAGACGAAACAGTGGCTAAGTCAATTGCTTCTCAGACTGTAATGTTTGAAGAAGATAAATTGCCTGAGCCACAGTATGCACCTTTTGCACCTACTGGAGAGGGTTGGTTTGAGGACAGAATAGGCAAAAGTGCTAATGAAATCATCAAAGATTTGCGAAAGGCTAGGCGAGTTATGAAAGATAATAAATTAGAAATCGACAACATCATATCCAGCGTCAGGGCTCTCAAAAGCGCAGAAGTAGACGCTACTCTTGCTATGTTGTCTTGGGGCAAACCTCATTATGATACGATGAGAAAAATGGGATTGTCTGACAGAGACCTGCGCTCGCTTAGACTGTTCGGCAAATCACGCAAATCTAGTTTACTTCGTGCTTGTAACTTATGGGAAAGTGCAGAAGATGCATTAAACAAACTCGACGAGTTTGAAGATGTTTGGGGCGAAGAAGAAAAAATGGCTTGGGTTAACGCTATGGAAACTAAACAAGACGCCCGTAAGATGTGGAAGAGTTCACTACATCAAATCGACAACCTTTCCAAAGAACAGCAGAAATGGATGAGGCTCGCTAAAGAAGAAGTAAGTAATCACGGCTCAATGTCTGCTAGAGCGATTACTGAAAACCTCATAGAAAAGGGCGTACCAAGACTGAATTCTAACAGACTGTCTAAACTTCTTAATATGTATGGCGAAGAAATAAACATAGTCAAGGCTCACCGTAAGGGCGAATATATGTGTATAGACCGAGACGGATTAGTTATCAAGGACCCTTGGTCTTATGCGGCTGGCTTCTTTGACTCTAATGGTTATATCAACATCTCAGACCGTGGGGAGCCTAAAGTTGGTTTAGTGACCAAGGGTAAATCTGGTAGAATGCATTGCGAACAATTGTATAAGGGGATAGGTATAGGAACTTTACAACTAGACCAAAAAATATACGACGACCCTGCACAAAGCCAGCATCGGGTGACATTTTTTAAATCAGAAGATATATTACAATTCTTACAAAATATTTTTTCTGAGTTGAGAATCAAGAAAGATTTAGCAAAAGCGATGATGTTTTATGTTGATTCTGACGACGAAGTCAAAAAGAGTAAAGTCAAGAAGTTTCTACAGTATACTAATGCGGAAGGTACTGCCAAGGGCGACAAGTTACTAATGAAGTGGGATTTAGACCGTGATACAGTATTTAATTGGCTGGAGGAATTTTAATGGCAGAAAAGGGCAGAATAGGTAAACTCATAGAATCAATCGGCAACCCGTTCCGAAGAAGAAGGACACCAGAGCCACAGATGCCGCTTTGGACTACAGGTATACAAGAGCCTGTACTAGTACAAGGTATCACCATACCTGCATTGTACGCAGTTGCTAATGAAAATCTTATTCTTAGAACGGTTCTTTCTACACTTCAACAAGAAATATTCCGTCGTGGTTACTACTGGGAAAAGAAATTTCAAAAGAAATGCACTTCTTGTGATGCTGAGTTCCAGCACGATGTCGACGAATGCAGAGAATGCGGCGATACAAACTTAGCAGAGCCTAACCCTGACCAATTAGTATATCCTCGTTGGTTAATCGAGCAAAGAAACTCTATGGAACAGACCTTTATGGATGTACTTAGGGAAGTAGAATACGATTTGAACATTACAGATGATGCTTTCTTAATTCTTATCAAAGAATATTACATGGACCCAGAAACAAATGAGTTAGCGTTTTACAGAATCAAAGAAATTGTTAGAGGAGACCCTATTTTTATGCGTATCATTGCCGATAAGCGTGGTGTTAGAGGAGGACGCTTCCGAGTTTGCCCTATACATCGTAGTGAAGTTAAAGCCTACTCTGGTGACGACAAACACTGTCCTATTTGTGGAACAGAAATGCTAGATGTGCACCATGTCAACACTGCTGGAAGTGGTAAGACACAGCATTATCTTGAAGGGGAGGTAATTCATGTTAGTAAATATCAACCTTCTAAACTATACGGCAGGAGTCCTGTTTCCACTCTTTGGCGACAAGCCATGACTCTGACAGCAATGGACAATTATATGTATACTGCTTATTCAAAGCGAAGAATACCAAGAGGTATATTGAGCGTTACTACTGATAATCTTGAGTCCATGAAGTCGTTTTTCAAGGCTACCGACGAAAAGTTAGAGCGTGACCCGCACTACATACCTAAGATTGGTATTGAATCTGGTAGCGGCAGAGGCGGCATTAACTGGGTTAAACTAATGGACAGTCTTGAGGAGATGCAATACATACCTGCAAGAGACGAAATGCGACAAAGAATTGCTGCTTTCTACGGCGTATCTAATGTATTTATGATGGACACTGGTAAGTCCGGTGGCCTGAACAACGAGGGTATGCAAATACTTGTGACTAATAGAGCAGTAGAGTTTGGTCACAAAGTATACACTGACCATCTGTTCCCACGACTAATGGAACAAATGGATGTCACCGATTGGAAACTAACATTGTATCCAAACGAAGAAGAAGACGAAGTTACCAGACTACGCCGTGATGAGATGGAAGTGAATATTGCTCAAAGGATGATGATGATGGGTTACAAACCAACACTATCCGAAGACGCTAATCGTGATATTCGATTTATTTACAAACAACCTGACCCGACTGACCCTGCTCAGCAACCTCAGCAACCTACCCCTATGGGCGGTATGCAAATGGGTGGCGGTATGGGTACGCCGGGCGCACTTCCAAGCCGTAATATTAGTCCACAAGGCGCCGCTCAGATGGCAAGACAGGCCCAAATGGGTATGTCCCAGCCCGGCGGCGAAGGCGTGGGTCTAAGAAATAGAGGTCCGGCCAGTCCACAAAATAGAACCAGCATGGGCTCTGGTTCTCCAATGTCAAGTGTTCAACAGAGAGGCCCTCAACCGGGAGCAGTTCAGCAAGCCAGTCAAAATATATTAGATGCTAGAAATCCAAGAGGGGCTTAGGAAGTTTAAAGTCAAGGAAGGTATTGGGGATGAGCATGGACCTAAAGAAATTGGACCCGATGGCTAGAAAAATGAGAAGTCATGTTGATGCATTTTACAAAGCGTTAGAACAACAAGACGGTGTCTCGGCAAGAAGTCACATAACCGAAGTTATCAAGTACGCAGATTATCTAAACAAAGACATAGAGACTACGATTTCAAAATCTGACTCTGTAAAATCTGTTGGTATAAACGATATCTATGTTGGCGGAGTACCTGTTCTTAAATCAGGTTCTGCTCAAAATGTCCACACAGCACAAAGCGATGTGTTGCCGGGCATGATTAGAACTACTAGAGCGGGTCCAACTCACCGAAGATTGTCTAACCGCACAGTTTGAGGTGATTAAATGAGCGAAGAGAGGGAAAATGTCGCCGAAAAGTTGATGGGTGCACTCATCACTAAAATGGAAAACATGGATGCAGGTCTTCAATTGTTGAAAGCAGAAAACGCTGAACTCAAAAAAGCCCTGCTCAATCCAGCAGTGTTGCTTAGAAAGGCTGGTTTTGTATCTGCTAAGAATAATATGCCAGAAGATGTGATGCCTGATTTGTTTAGGGGCGATGCTGATGATGTATTGTTGAAGGAAGACGGTAATCCAATAGAAATACCAAAGACCAATCAAGACTTTTACAAGACAGATTGGAGTGAAATTCACGCACTGGCTGACCAAGCAAAGAACAGCGGTGCAATAGGAAACGAAATAGGAATGGAATAATATGAAGCCAAGATTTGAACAAGCAAGTAAAGAAGTGTATGACCTGCTAAAAGCAGCGCAGAACTTAGAAAGTCGTATCGCTAAGAAAGAAGGTAGTATGCCAAATTATACAAGTCAACCCGAAGGGGCTACCGTAGGTTACGCTCGATTTGAAGCACAGCCTTCTGGAGTGCCTAACGCATATTATAATACAAACAATGTTTTGCTTGCCGATGTAGAAGATGTAACTAACAAAGGTGCTATTTCAGAGAACAGCGATGTACTGACAAGAGAGTCACCTTATTATCCTACAGCGTTTAGCACAACAGGTGCACTTGAGAACTTCAAAGGTGGTGACGGTCCAACCTTGTCAGAACTAAAGAAGTCTATTGACCGATTAGCCAGCCGTCTAAATTAAGCGGCTGGTGATGTAGTTGAGAGAAGGACCACTACAGACTCTTGATAGAACACGAGGTGTGTTCGTTAAGTCTCTAATAGATGGTATTGGTAAAGCAGACGCTGGTGCTGAGTTTTATTTTGCAGCCGTTAGCGCTGAGCGAAAGGGTTACGAGTTATCAGGTCATGACAAAGGCTTGCTAAACATGTTTAGTTCTGTTATACAGAAACAAGAAGATGAAGATGAGTGGGCTCCGCACACTCATCAAAGCATCAATGAGCGACAGATGGGCTTTGAAATAGATTATACCGCTGGTATGGAATTAGCCGACAACCCATCTATGAATCCAGACAGAGTCGTTCCGCCTAACGCAGACGATTTAAGATATTCTGGCAGACCCTTCACACTAATTAATGGCGAGGCTAACGACCCCTATCGAACACGCAATGCTCTGGGTCAAGGTTTCAATCCTTTACACGGTAATTATCACCAAATCTTAGCAGATTTTTATTTAGCAAACGAGGCTGGTAGCGAGCCTCAAAGTCAAAAAGACGCTAGGAAAGAACTTGCTTGGGAAGAACACGCCGCAAAGAATGACCACAGTTTTTTACAAACACCTTTGCATCTCGGTAAGTTGAACGAAGATGCTACTAATCATCAACTCTATCTTAATCACTACAAAAGGTGGGAAGAAAGTAATCGAGATATAGTCGATAAAGTTCGAGCAGATAGAAAGGAACAAGGTTTATCGGAGGCAGAAATAGCCCACGAGTTGAAGCAATCTCATATGGAAGATGCCAAAAGAGATTGGCAACAAAATCTAGGCTTTATGGATTATTTTCTTGGCATGGAATGGTTTAGTCCAGAAGAAAGAGAAAAAGCCTATAGGCACTTGTATGACCATGGAGGGGCAGATAGCACTAGACCTTTGACTTTTGACAGCAGTCCACAAATAGAAAATTTGTTGCCTAGACTTAAGCGAAATTTCCAACAAAGGTTTTCTGGCTTATACGACTGGTGGACTAGAGTCCCTGAACATTCTCAGCATCCTTTGGCAATTAAACCAAAGCGTTTGCCAGAAGATACTGAGAATATTCAAAGAGTTCATAACTGGATGGCAATGCAAGGTAGTAGTCTTGGAAAGAAAAGAGACTGGGAAAGGGCAGTAGACCATTATAACAAAATGTATAGAATGTATAATCCAGATGCTAATGCTTTTAGTTATAGCCAAGTCCCTTATTTCGACGATAAGAGAAACGAGATACATTGGAGAAAACAATCTATTGGTAACGGTAAGAAACAGAATTACCTTAGTGAACCTATGCTAAGACATATGCTCAATATTGATAGTGAAGGTAAGTTACATGAAGACGGGGAACATCCTGTTTGGGGACCTGCTTGGAAAAAGGCCGATTCGCCATTTAGCCAAGAAGAACTCGATGAAATTATGAAAAAGAGGCGAGACGAGTCTATCAAGATGAGGGCGGCAGGCAGGGTCGCTCGAAATCACGGTGCGATAAACTATGGCACTCATATGCACCCTGACCACTATGATTATCTTGATGACCATGATACACTCGCTACTCATTGGAAAAGACCTTTCCAAGTAGGCGGGATGGGTAAGAAAGCCAATGAATTATTCAATTTGCTACATCATCATACTCTGGCTTACAGACCTGTAGAGACAGAACAATCAGCAGACTCTCAGGCTTTGAGAGAGCGTTTTGGCGATTACCTACAAGACATTGGTGCAGATGGAGAACAAGTCGGAGAATTTGAGCCTACGACGGAAAGAACCATGATGGGTGACAAAGAAGTGAGTTTATTCTTTGAAAAAACTGGCAACAGAATAGGTATACAGCATATTGAGGGCGGTAAAAGTATGGATGCTTTTTTAGCACCATTTGGACAGGGTGGATTGAGTTTGTTTCCTGATGCGGAGGGTAAAACCACGGCGTTCAGAGGCGATTTTGCCAGACCTAGTTCTTTGATGAACCCACAGAGTGCTGTTGCTTCTTCAAGAATAAAAGGTGCAGGCGGTCAGAATGCTCACACCGAAAGACACTCTAGCGGAACAGATGGTAAATACAGTAACGAGGTACACAGTGATTATCACGCTGCGAGAGAATCAGGTGACGGTGATGCTGCTACAGATGCTTTTGACAAATTGCGTGGTGAAACTCCCGACCATCTAAGAATGGTCAATATACACCAAGGGACATTCAACAACGACGAAGTTGAACAAAGTGCTGCTTATAGTTATCACACTATAGGTACTATGGTTGGTATGGGTAATAACCCAATGGAGCCGCTTAGAAGAGTAATTAGTTACAAAGACCCCGGTCTTTTACAAGAAGGAACGGGCTTGCGTTCTACACTTGCTGACCACAGTGATTTAGTAAACGACCTTAGTGCTAGATTTGAAACACTTGGTGAGTTCGATATCAAAGAAGAAAAGCAGCAAATAGAGGCTAGTATAGAAAACTCCAGAAGTCGGATAGAGCGAGAACTTGAAAATTTAAATCAAAGAAAAGCCCCACCTAACTTAACAGATGAAGAACTCATTGAGTTTAATAGAGTGCTGTCGACTGAAAAAAATCTGCTAATGGGAGAACTACAAGAGTTACCAAAAGCCAAAGAAAGAATGATTGCTGACTTGGATGACAAACTTAGACAACACACTATTGGTAATCAACTCACCGACAACGAAGGTAATGTGGTTCTTGGTCCAGATGGTAAACCTATAGATATAGGCGTGATGACTAATCTTGGTATACCTAGAGAACTAAATCCAGAAGGTCAGGTTTCTAGGAGGCTGTCTGCGTCTCAAAGACCGATGGCGGCTGAGCAAGAGTCACAGTATTTTGAAGGTCTGATGGACAGGGCTGGCGAAATAGAAGAGTTGTTAGAATCTGGTAGTCTGACACAAGGTGAAAGACTGACTTTACAGGGTGAGTTAAATCAATTAGATAACCAGATGGAAGCGTGGGAGAGACAAAATATCAAAGGAACTCGTTATTATGGCGGTAAAGGTCATCATAATACTCTACAAAGAAAGTTGGATGCTGATATCAAAGCGATTGCAGATGCAGGTGAGCATCTATACAGGATGCTTGGGCAAACTCCAGAAGGTAGGGCTCAACTTGCTCAGATATTCAACCCTAATGCTGACCACGAAACAGTGGCTGCTAATATGCGTATGTGGGCAGCAATGTCAAATGATTTCTTACAAAAAGCACCCGAAGACAGCCACGACATCACGACACTAGGTAATACGAAGTTTGAAGTTAAAGGTCAGTCAAAGCCAACTACAGATTTTGCTACAGGTATGAAAACTGCGATTTCTAATTTTGGTAGCACTTTTGACAATAATGATGTCTTTAATTATGTTAGTGGTCTGGATGCTATTTCACAAATACAGAACAGCGCTATCATGCAGGCTGACCCTGAACAAGCACAAGCCTTACTCGAACAAAATGAAGCGGCTAATCGCCAGTATGAAGATTCCTTCATGGATTCGCTTGGTTTGAATAAGTCTGATAATAGATTGCGACAAACGGTAAAAGATTATGTCGACAATACTCTACTACCCAGACTCAACGAAAACAAACCTATGCCTTCTGTTATGACAGGTCGACAATTGTTTAGTCAAATGTATCCTGATATAGACATCGACGCTATGCTTGCAGACATGCTCAATCGTAAACAAGTAAACAGACCTGATGTAAAAGACTTCGTTAGAAAGGTAGGACAAATATACAATACATTGGGTAGAAATGCAGAAGAAAGAAACCGACAAACTGGTATCGGTTTCCAACTTGCACATAATTTAGACGATAGGTTTGAAGAAGATTTGCATACGAGTCGTTCTAAATTTTCAAGAGATTTGAAAGGTAAGGGTAAAGCAGACGCAAAAAATTTAGACGACCAGCAAAATGCTATACAGACACTCAATTCTTTAATTACTAATTTTTCAGATGTAGAGGTTCCACAAGAAATCACTCAAACTAAATCTGGTCTTGGTCGAGTTAAGGTCGGGCCAAACGGTCACGACACACATACCGTCAAGAGTCTGTATAACTCAGGCGGTTTCAAACATGAGTTTGGAGATGACCTTTCACCTAATTTCAATTATTACATAGGCTCTGATGGAACTCCTAAAATTACTATGGTTGGACCTAACGAAGATAATATTCACGCTTTAGTTCCACTGACTAGTCACTTTTGGGACAAGATGATTTCAGTAGCGGCACCTGCTTGGCAGAGTTTACTTTACGGCCCTGAGCATAAAGAAGCAAGAGAATCACTGGCTAGAAATGAACGAAGAGCCCCTCAGTTTACAGCCGATAATCTTGGCCGAACACTCAATCAAGATTCTAGTTCCACGACTAAGTCTGACATCGGTCTGGCAGACTTAACTAATCCTGACATTATCAGAAAAGACTTGGGCCCGGAAGTCCCTACGCTACAGCCGATGCACCGTATCTTTGAACTCAAAGACCTTGAACATCTGCGTGGGTTTACAGGTGACTGGATAGTTTCTGTCATGCCAGAGGGTGAAAGAGGGTTTGTTAAGAAAGACGATGATGAAATTACATCTCCTACTTTCGATTTGTCAGACGAAGACAAAGAAAATTTCAAGAAAGTAGCAGACGAAGATTACCACGCTGATGTCATAAAAACAAAAGATGGTTACTATATTTTTGATGTCTTGGAGTACGATGACAAAGAAACCCATGAAATACCTATTGACGACAGAATAAAGATACTTAGGGGTGCTATGGAAGGGATAGACAATATACATTTACCAAGCGCTAGTGATACTCGGCTTACTGATGATGCTGGGCTTAAGTTAGCGGTAGATGATTTACAGAAAGACCATGGCTCAGTATTACTAAGAGACGCTAAGTCGACATATATGGCTGGAGAATTAAGACATCCTAAGTGGGTCATGCTCAAACCCGGTAAGGATGTAGTACTAAGAGTATTAGACAGAAGAGGCAACGGGCCTTACACATATCGTTTAGGCACTGGTCCGATTACTCAAGCAGAAAAAATAGGCAACCGAGCAGTAGAGTCAGAAGGTGAAACTTACATGGATGTAGGAGTTGCTTTCAATAGTCCAGAAAAGTACAACAAGGGTGACCATGTTAGAGTCAATGCGGCCAATGTAACTAAAGTAGAATCGGTAGATGAGGAAACGGTTTACACTTTGACTGGCTCAGAAATAATCGGTGAAGCAGAAGGCGAAGGTCTTGTTAGTAGGGAAACTCTAAGTTTACTTGCCAAGTCATTAGATTCACAGTGGATGTGCGAAGTTCATAGGGCTAAGAGTGGTATTCGAGTAGTGATGCCGCAAGGAGATGTGGTTTACAAGGCCACAGAATCTCAAGGACATTGGTCAGTCCATAGTCCCTTGTCATCTAATAATTACCTGATTAGACTATCTGAAAGTCAAAGAGTATATTGGAGTCCTATAGCGGGGGCACTACTCAAGGCTAATCTTGATATTGCAGAATCAGATAACGAAGATAAAGCAGAAGTACACGAATCAAAGGGTGATGGTAAGCCGTTAATCCCACCTAAAAAAATCAAAGACTCTGACTGGAAAATACCAGACAAACGGATGGTAATGGTCAAAGGTTTACAATTGATAGAGAAACTTTTGAAAAGTGGGGTAGGCGCTGTAGGCCAATCGAGTACAGGCACTATGGGTCTAGGTATAGGTTATGCTACACCTATAGAATCGCCTATGGGTCCGACAAACTTACACGACGAAAAAACAATGCCGGACTATGATAACAAAAAACGACCCGGAGAAGATTCTTCTATAGAACCGGAAACGGAAGACCAAGAAGACAAAAAACACTTGGTCATACCTGTATCAGATGGCGTTTTAGAAGTGGATTCAGATAAGGCCGTCTTCCATACTTGATTAAATAGTATGAGCATTGTCTATAGAACCAATGGCAGCGATGGCTTCACTGAGAACTTCCCCCGTCAATCACGGTGGAACTATTAGTATAGTTAAGGCTGACAACGACCTTGTAATCGCTGGATATGCATCTGTTGAGATGGTAGACAAGCAAGGAGATTTGATTACCAGAAGTGCTTTGAAAGATGCTTTTGGTGATTTTATGAAAGCAGATGGATTTAGAAATGTTCAACTGGCTCACTCAAATATACAAGTTGGAAGTGTCATTCCATCTTATACTGACTCTGATGGTAGAGTTTGGAAATCCGGTGTTGACGATGCTGGTATGTTCGTGGTCATTAAACTACGAGATGACATAGAAAAGGCAAGAGAAGTTGCTAAAGAGATTCGCAAAGGAGCCCTTAGAGGTTTTAGTATTGGAGGACAAGCATTTAAGAGAATGCGAAAGAGTGACCAGCAGCACGGTGACTACACAGAAATCTCCAAACTGGAACTACATGAGGTCACTATTTGTGAAAAAGGTATTAACCCGGAGGCGACATTCCGTATATTGAAGGAGGACACAAACATGAACGATGATAATGTATTAAATGAACTGTCGAGCACATTGGACAGACTGAATGGAAGATTAGACGCTATGGAAAAAGAAGATAAAGACATTCCAGAGGGTCTGAAAGAACATATGAAAGACAAGAAAAAAGACAAGGGTGAAGAGATGTCAGATAAAGATGAAAAAGAAGCAATGTATGGCTCTGAGCATAAAGGCATGCATGGTGATATGGAAAAAGGATATTCTGATGTCATTACTAGCGACTACCTAAACTGGATGGAAAACACTCTAAAATCAGCAGGTGTTGACATTGCAGGTGCAAGAGACCACTTTGACCAAGTTTCCAAGGCTAACCTAGGAAGCACACCAGAAGCAATTGGTGACGGTGCAGACTACTTCGCTGGACAAGTTAAGGGTCGAGCACAAGAAGGTGGCTCCCCATCAACTAACGCAATCGGCAAACTCAACAGTGGCGGAAGCGGCGAAGTAGCAAAAGGTTACCTACACCCAGACTTAGTTACCGCATCTGATTTAGAAGCAGCATACGAAGTTTACAAAGCAGCATCCCTAGAGGAACAATTCAAATCTAATCTAGGAAATGTTTTTGCTGACAGACTAAACAAAGAACTTACCGAAGAGGCAAATGCAAGAGAAGCGGCTTCTTTTGATGCAAGGACACCACTTGCTAACATCGAAAAGGCTCTATCAGACTTGAGTGAAAGAATTGACAACATCAGTAAGTCGTCTGATTCAGTAGAAGCAGCAACAATTAGAAAGCAACTTTCCACTGTCGAAGTCCCTTCGACACAGGACTTAGCGAGCATGGACTGGTCAGAAGTCCACAGCCTTGCTGGGAGCGTATTTCATAACTGAATAGGTGGATAAAATAAGATTAAGGAGATGACAAGATATGGCAAGAAATTACATGAGAACAATCAATGACATGGAGCGTTACTACTACGGTGCTGGACAAAGTATGGGATACTCATACACTGGTTCAGAACTATTGAAGGCTGATGCACCATTGCTAAGCACAACAGCAGGAACATACCAAGCAATCTACGGTAGAAAAGTTTGGTCACAACTAAACCAAGAATTCAACGCATTTTCAATTCTACCAAAGAAACCATGGGACAGAAGTGGATGGAGAGTAGTTACTGCTAAACCTTCCAAGACTGTTGGTGGCGGAATTGCAGAGAACGGTACACTACCAGACACAACCAAACCTACTTTCCAGAATGTTGCAGCAAAGCCTAAAACTATCGCTCACTCATTCGATATGTCTGAGGTAGCAATTTTCCTAAACGACAAAGACGACGGTCTAGGTGACATTCGTTCAGTCTTGAAAGAAGAGATGGGTAAGCACCACGCAGAGCACATCAACGACATGCTAACTGAGGATGTAACAACTGTAGCAGGTAACGACTTTGAATCACTTGACAGAATTACCACTGGTAACAACTCAATGGCATCTGGTACTCACTACGATGCAGGTGACGAAGACATTTACTCGATTGACAGAAGTGCAGCCGGTAACTCTTGGGCATTTGCTGAGGATTCTGCTGACAGCGGTTCTACTAACAGAACTCTATCACTTGACCACTTAGATGAGATGTTTAGACTTATCTGGACTCGTGGTGGAAATCCAAAGGTCATGTTAACTGGATATGACACCTTGATGAGAATACAACAACTTCTACAAAGCCAACAAAGGTTCATGGAAGAAAAGAGAGTAGTTCCAACATTCAACGGTGTAAAAGGTGTTCCGGGTATGGAAGCAGGTTTCATCGTAGCAACTTACAACGGTGTTCCAATTATCCCAACCAAGGAGATGGCAAGCGACGGCATCAGCAGAATTTACATGCTTGATACTGATTACCTATACTTTAGCACTGCAAAGCCAACACAATACTTTGAGTCTGGTATCGAAACCGGAGACCCATTCGCCATTAACCGCCTCGGTCAAGAGGGACTTTACCGAACAATGGGTGAAGTATGGACAACTTTCTTTGGAGGTCAAGGTTCTATCCGTGACTTGAAGTGAGGATTAATGGAGAATAAGATATTAAGGAGATGATTAAATATGGCAGCATTAACACACAGAGGAATAACATATACGCTAAGCAGTGCAGTTACACCAGTAATGAACTTGGATTTACAACTTCAAGGCGGAGTAGACCAAGATGAAACTGGTTGGCTAAGTGGTGCAGGAGCAGCACCGGGTACTTATCCGGGCGCTTTGACAGGTTTTCAAGCAACTA